>TARA_R110002074_G_scaffold348282_1_pt1 | contig 49436 bp, 56 predicted proteins | sample TARA_R110002074 | Tara Oceans TARA_R110002074 (sample SAMEA4397215) | marine metagenome | biome: Polar Biome; feature: [MIX] marine epipelagic wind mixed layer (ENVO:01000061); material: water (ENVO:00002006), including particulate matter (ENVO:01000060) such as... | depth 10-100 m
TGGCTAATGATTCGGCAATTTTTTTTCCATAAAGTACTTCACATAAATATAGTGCAGCTTCGAAACTTTTTGCACCCCCAGCAGAGGTAATGTACTTGCCATCGTGAACAAAAAATACATTGTCCTTAACATCAAGACTTGGAAACATTTTTTTATAATCCTCAACATCACTTGGGAAAGTAGTCGATGCAATGGAATCTAATATTCCAGATTTAGCTAAAAGAAATGCACCATCGCAATGGCTGGTCATATAAAGTGAGGTTTTATCGATTTTCTTTATAAAACTTAACATGGTGGTGTCTTTTAGATCTTTACCCATAGAATGCTCAGCACTAGGCACTACGAGAATGTCTATGTTCGGTAAATCATCATTTGTGTAATCAAAGTCCGGTAGAATGCGAATACCTTCGAAGGTGGTAATCGGTTTTAGCGTGTTTGCTACGGTAAACGTATTCATCGCTTTAATACCTTCTCTAAACTTGGTATGTTGAAAAATATCAAAAGGTGCGGTAAATTCTGTATTAAAAGTTCCATCCATAATTAAAAATGCAACGTTATAACGCTCAGCATCAAGTTCTGGAAAAACTCTTTTGTCTTCGTGTAAAAGTTCTTTTGTTGGCTTTTGTTGCTCACAACTCATTGTAGCGAGAAGTAGAAGTATAAAAAAGTATCTAAGGTTCATAAGAATAGTTTTAAGGTGTAAAGTACGATTATATACAAAAAAGGTACAATGAATAAATTGTATTTTTGAACCGTAAACGAAGCATGATGAAGATATTTATAATTATTGCAGTAATGTGTGTGTTGATTTCTTGCAAGCAGGAAAAGAAATATCATGACGCAGGTCAAGATAAAATGATGTTGGTTACATCAGATAAACTGGCGGATATTTTAAAGTTTCAAGAAAAGCTAAATGTCGAATTTAAAGACCCTGAAACTTCACCATTAGCAGATAGGTTTCGAATAAATTTTGAAACACTAGATTTTTTTAAGCCCGATACTAATTATGTAATCGTTGCCGAGTTTATTAGAACACCTGAAGCTTTGCCATTTTCTATGCCAACAACAACAGATCGTGAATCTACTGAGGTGTTGTATGGTATTGCAAAATTCACATTAAATGGAAAAAAGCAACAATTAGAAATTTATCAAACGCCAGAATTAATCACCCAAGAAAAATATAAAGATTACTTATTTCTGCCGTTTACTGATGCTACCAATGGTGAAGAAACGTATGGCGGTGGTAGGTATTTAGATTTACGGATTCCGAAAGGGAATAAAATTGTGTTGGATTTTAATAAAGCATATAATCCGTATTGTGCCTATAATAAAAAGTTCTCTTGCCCTTTGGTACCTTCTGTTAATCATATTGATTCTAGGATAGTGGCTGGGGTAAAAGACTTTGAAAAAAAATAAAATCCCCTAACGTGCTGTTAGAGGATTTTATTAATTATTGATTTTTATTTTCTTAATCGAAAGAATAGATTGCCGCTAAAGTAAAAGAAGCTAGAGAATTTGTAGGGTCAGTTGCATTGCCAAAAGGTTCTACATCATTGCCCCAGCTATCTAAGCGTACTTCTGGTTTGATTATTAAATTACCAGTTGTATAGCTACCAGTCAATGTAGCAGCAAGTACAGGTGTATCATCTAGGCCATCTTGTGTAAAGGTCATATATTCACCTCTTAGACCTATAGCAAAGGTTTCTGAAGTTGTAAGTTGAGGGTAAATTGCCAAACCATAGAAACCACTTTCAGTTTCTGAGTTTTTATTATATGCAGCATTTATGCCAAAGAAAAAATCATCAGATACATCAAAACCACCAGTATAATCAATTTCGAAACCTAATCCATCATTTTTACCACTATCATAATATAGATTTAAGAATTGGCCATAAAAACCTAGTTGACCACCGAATGAGTATTCTCCAGTTCCTGTGATATCATTGGTATCCCATGGGTTCATAACGCCAAGCATTAAACTAACATCGTCAGATAAAGTAAAATCAGCTTTTAAACCAACATGTGAAAACGGTCCGTTTGAAAATAAATGCGAAACACTATAGTTAAAGTTTGCTGCTGGAGCGATAACCTCATATCCTAAAAATGTATTAAATCTACCAATGGTTAAAGTAGTTCCTTCAGACACGTTCCAATATGCATAAGCCTGATTGATAACACCATTCAACACATCATTATTAAATGTCGCTTCTGTTCCTCTCGGACCAAAAACTAAATCTACTACAAAACCAGTATCACCAGTTTCATAAGTACCTATTATATTGGCCATACCTAAAGCAAAACCTGTTTGGTTCGCAAACGATGTAAATGATGAAGATTCATCTACACCTGCTTCATTGAATGTTGTTCTGTAATATGTATCTATTGAACCACTAAGGCTAAGTGCACTTTTTTCCTCTTCTTGTGCAATAACACTTGACACTGCAAGTAACATAAGACCGGATGCTAAGATATTTTTTACGTATTTTGTATTAATAACTGTTTTCATAAATTTTGATTTTAATTCCCACAAGGGATTAATTAGTTTGAGAAAATAAATTTGTTGAAAGGTTATGTAACGGAGCGCTCTGCAAAGCGCTCCGTATTTTTATTCTAGTGATCGTTCATTCTAAAATCTGCATAAGCATCCATACCGTGTTCATGAATATCTAAGCCCTCTACTTCTTCTTCTTTAGATACTCTAAGACCTAATGTTACTTTAAGTACACCTAATATGATACCAGATGTAACTATGCAGAATACACCTACAATTAGTACTCCATAAAGTTGTGTCATAAATTGAGCACCACTGGCCAAGTTTCCAAAAATGCCTACCGCCAATGTTCCCCAGATACCACAGATCAAGTGTACCGCTACTGCACCAACAGGGTCATCTAATTTTATTTTATCAACTAAGGCAACACCACCTACTATGATCATACCTGCTAGAAAACCGATTACTACGGCTTCATTAGGAGACATTAAATCTGCACCTGCAGTAATACCAACGAGACCTCCAAGAATACCGTTTAGGAACATAGTTAAGTCTAAATTCTTATAAAGTATCGTAGATGTTATCATGGCACCAAATCCACCTGCGGCAGCAGCTAAACTTGTTGTAACCAATACTAATGAGGTTAATTCTGGATCTGCTGATAATACTGAACCACCGTTAAAACCGAACCAACCTAACCATAGTATTAATACACCTGCAGTTGCCATAGGTATACTATGTCCAGGTATTGCATTTGGCTTTCCGTCTTTACCAAATTTGCCTATTCTTGCTCCTAAAAGTGTTATTGCAACCAAAGCTGCCCATCCACCTACAGAGTGTACTAAGGTAGAACCTGCAAAATCATAGAATCCCCATGAATCCAAAAATCCACCACCCCATTTCCAAGCACCTACTATTGGGTACACTAGACCTACGTAGATTACTGTGAAAATCATAAAAGAGCCTATTTTAATTCGCTCAGCAACGGCTCCAGATACAATGGTAGCTGCTGTTGCTGCGAACATTCCTTGAAAAAGAAAATCTGTCCACCATGTATAACCACCATCTGCATATTCAGCTGTCATTCCGCCTTCTGGGGCAGAAATACCAAAGCTGTCCATGCTGAATTTTATTAATCCTAAGTCACCATCTTCGAAACCTGGGTACATTAAATTAAAACCCCAAGCATAATATAGAAGTAAACCTCCTGTGATTATAAATATGTTTTTAAATAATATGTTTATCGTATTTTTTTGTCTGGTCAATCCTATTTCTAGAAAAGCAAAACCTGTATGCATGAAGAATACCAATGCGGTAGCCAACATCATCCATATGTTATTTGCTGTAAATAATCCTGCGTCCATTTCTTTTAGTTTTTAATTAGTTTTTTAAAGTTTTAGTTGATACCAGCTAAACCATTTTCTTTGGTTCTGATTCGGTAAGCTTCCAGTACGTCGGATACGAATATTTTTCCATCACCTACATTCCCGGAGTACGCAGCTTCAAGAATTGAATTCACTGTTTTTTCCAAAAAGTCGTCAGATACAACTATGGATAAGTGTCTACGTTGAATATCTGTTGTGCTGTATGAAATGCCACGATAAACATGACCTTGTTTTTCATTTCCAACTCCTGTTACATCCCAGTAACTAAAGAAGTTAACCTCAATTTGATGTAATGCCTCTTTGACATCGTCAAACTTTGATTTTCTGATAATTGCCTCAATTTTTTTCATTTGACTAAGTTTTTAATAATGCCAAATATATGTTAAATACAATAACCCCCTAATTTTTTTAGGGGGGTGAATGGATATTTTTATCATGTTCATAATTTATACCCCATTAATTTTAGGGTATTGATATTTATAACTAATAATTTTGCAGATAAGTGGAATGATGAATGGTGGATAATCATGAATTTTGATTGAATCGTCAGAAAATCCATCAATTATCTACCGATTGTTTAATAAAACGGTAAATAGTTAAAAAATAAGTAAATATTAAAATAGTTGGTGGTGATTGTTGGTTCTATAACATTTTGCATAGCCAAAGGCCAAATGAGATAGCTAAAATGCCGAGCGCAACACTTAAACCCAAGTAAAGCGAAGTGTATAGAATAGAGGATTCTTTTAGGAGAAGATTACCTTCTAATGCGAATGTTGAGAAAGTTGTAAACCCCCCGCAGAAACCGGTAGCTAATAAAAGGGTTTGATTTTGAGTAATGTAATTGTGTTTTAAAGAAAGACCTATAAGAACACCTATTAAAAGACAACCTATAATATTTACTATAAAAGTACCAAGATAAAAATTTGAATAGTAGGAATTGAGGTTTTTTGAAATCCAGTATCTTAAGATACTACCTAAGCCTCCTCCTAAAAAAACCAGTAAAAATTGTTTCATACCTTATAAAGGTAAAAACTAAACTGCTTTCTTGTAGCTAGAAGTAAGTAAATCTAAAGGATAGATTACAGAAGTATGTTGATTGGATAATTCTTGAGAAGATTGTTTCGATTTTTGTGAAACACTTAACAAGCTAACTATCACCATCGCGATATTAATACCTACTAAAACTAAAAAAATTGTAAGAAATGTCATCATAATTAATTGCCATGTATAGATGAATAACGCAAAATTACGTTATTTGGTATATTATACGAGCAAAAAGACCATTTTGTTGTAAAGATGTTAATTTTTGTGGTGTAGGTAAAATATTAACTAATCCTTTAGTAAAAACTTAATGCAAAGTAGTGATACTAAGAATAATATAAAGAATATGACAATCCACTTAACTCCCTTGAAGTTTTTTTGGTGTAGTTGAAAGTCTTTTTTGTAGGAAATGATAATAATGATAGCAAAAACTACCGCGAATCCTATTGCAAAATTGATTTGTCCTGTGCTGAACATATTTCCTATTTTTACGCAAAGCTAACGGAAAACGATAAAATAAGATGAAAAATAAAATCAAAGCGGTCAAAGAATTTCATATTTCTTTTGGTCTAGGTGTTTCAGAAAATATGATTGCCGACTTAGGGGAAGCAAAAAATAATTTGCGTTTTAACCTTATGGATGAAGAAAACAAAGAATACTTAGAGGCTGCACAAAATAATGATCTTGTAGAAGTGGCAGACGCTCTTGGTGATATGTTGTATATTTTATGTGGAACTATTTTAGAACACGGTATGCAATATAAAATTGAGGAGGTTTTTAATGAAATACAGCGAAGTAATATGAGTAAATTAGGAGAGGATGGTAAACCTATATATAGAGAAGACGGTAAAGTGCTTAAAGGTCCAAATTATTTTAAACCAAATATTGATATAATACTTAATAAATAAAAAGGGGCCAATCGGCCCCTTTTTCTATTTTTCAACTTTAAATCGCCAGCCAAATTTGTCTTCCGATTTATTATATTGAATATCTGTAATAATCTTTTTTAAAGATTGCGCATAACTGTCTTTTAATTCTGGTAATTCATAGTCTGTACCTCTGTAGCCAAAACCAGAAATTGGTGAAATTACCGCAGCTGTTCCCGCTCCGAACATTTCCTTTAAAGAGCCGTCTTTGGCTGCTTCAACCACTTCTTTTACTGTTATTTTTCGAACTTCAGTTTTTATTCCTTGGTCTTTTGCAATGTCTAGTATACTTTTTCTTGTAATACCATCAAGTATACGGTCGCTTGTAGGGCCTGTTAATAAGGTGTCATTTATTCTTACGAATATGTTCATGGCCCCAGCCTCTTCTATAAATTCGTGATTGGTATCATCTGTCCAAATAACTTGGTTATATCCTTTTTCAACAGCCAATTGGGTAGGGTAAAATTGACCTGCATAATTGCCGCCTGTTTTAGCATAACCAACACCACCATTTGCTGATCTAGAATACTTTTCTTCGATAAGTACTTTTACCTTACCTGAAAAATACGCTCCAGATGGTGCGCACGCTATTATGAATTTATATTCATTGGCTGGTGATGCATGAAATCCGTTGCCGGAAGCAAACATAAAAGGCCTTATGTATAATGAACTGCCATCCTTAGTTGGTATAAAATCTTTATCAAGATTAAGAAGTGTGGTAAGTCCATCCATGAAATATTCTTTTGGAAGTTGTGGTATGCACATTCTATCCGCAGATATATTAAAACGCTTAAAATTTTCTAAAGGTCTAAATAAAAACACATCGTCATTTTTATCTTTATAAGCCTTCATTCCTTCAAAAATAGACTGCCCATAATGAAAAATCTTAGAAGATGGATCTAGTACTATTGGTTGGTAGGGTACAATTTTAGGCATTTCCCATGCTCCATTCTTGTACGTACAGACGAGCATGTGGTCTGTGAATACTGAGCCAAAAGCTAGATTATCAAAATCTACTTGGTCAATTTTTGAAGTTTTTACTTTTTCTACTGTGATATCTTTAGTTTCAATACTCATGAAATACGTAACTTTAGTTGATTAAAATTAAACAAATATCCCTACTAGCACTTCTTTTTTAGATTAAAATTGACCAGTTTTGTAGGTAATTCATCATTTTTAAGATTTATGAAAGAATTTAACATTTTACTTGTGTTTTTATTTGGATTTTTTTCATGCATTGCTCAGAAAGATTCTAAAACATTGTCTTCGAAGGATGCAAATTCTGGTATCTATTATGGAGAAGAGTTTGCTGTCGATGCAGTTGATCAAAAAAATGAAGTTTGGCAGAAATATATCTCTATGGCTATTGCTGATTCTTTACATGTGCAATTTAAGGCTAAGGTTAAAGAAGTTTGTAAAGTAAAAGGATGTTGGATGGTCGTTGAATTGCCTGAAGGCGAACAAGCAATGGTGCGTTTTAAAAATTATGGTTTTTTTATGCCTTCTGATATTCCTGAAAAAGAGGTTGTGTTAAATGGCCTGGCATTTGTGGAAGAAATGAGTATCGAAGACCAAAAACATTATGCAAAAGATGCAGGTAAGTCTGCCGATGAGATTGCTAAAATATCAACTCCTAAAAGAACTTTTAGTTTTGAAGCTTCAGGAGTGTTAGTCCCAAATTAATTTGAAAAGAGAAATAATTACAACAGGTGACGGTTCTAAGACCATTCAAATAATGGATTGGCAAGAGCAATACCATTCTAAACATGGGGCTATTCAAGAGGCTTATCATGTATTTATTCATTCAGGATTAGATTTGTTCAAGAATCAAGATGTACATATTCTTGAAATAGGTTTTGGTACCGGACTAAACTGTTTCATTACCTTGTTGGAGTCTGAGAAGCGAAATTTGAAAATCAATTATACAGGTGTAGAGGCCTTTCCTGTTTCTATTGAAGAACTTAATCAGCTGAATTATCTTGAAGAATTAAATTCGGTTTCACTAAAAAAGGACTTCGATTTAATGCATTCTTCCCACTGGGAAAAAGATATTGAAATCAGGTCTAAATTCATACTTAGAAAAGAGCAGAAAGATTTTAAAGATATCGATATCCTAGAAGTGGTTGATCTTATTTATTTCGATGCATTTGGTGCTCGTGTTCAACCAGAATTGTGGACCGTTGAGATATTTGAAATTATGTATAAGGCCATGAAGCCTGGTGGTTATTTGGTTACCTATGCTGCAAAAGGTAGTGTAAGGCGTGCCATGCAAGAAGTTGGGTTTCTGGTTGAGCGTTTGCCGGGCCCACCGGGTAAACGAGAAATGTTAAGAGCAAGAAAAAAATAGATTAAGATTTATTTTAATTTTAAGAAACTTCAAAGTCTTAAAAATCAATACGTTTGGTAACAATGTTAAATTGAAATTAAATAGTATATCAAGAATCACCAAAAGCAATACCTTTAAACTATGAAAGTATTGATAACAGGTGCAACAGGGTTAGTGGGTAGCGAGTTGGTATCTCAATGCCATGAAAAAGGTTATGATGTTAACTACCTAACAACCAGTAAAAAAAAGATTGTTTCAGAACTTAATTATCAAGGTTATTTCTGGAATCCTACTACTGCAGAAATTGACAAAAATTGTCTTGATGGCGTTTCTGTCATTATAAACTTGGCAGGTTCGAGTATTTCTAATCGATGGACGAAGGAGTATAGACAAGAAATAATTGACAGTAGGGTGAATTCATTAGAATTGCTTAAAAGCACACTTCAAAAAACTGAAAGTCATTCCGTTAATTCAATCGTTTCGGCATCTGCAATTGGTATTTATCCAAATTCCTTAAGTGACTATTATACAGAAGAAGAGCCAAAAGTAGATGATAGTTTCTTAGGTGAAGTTGTAGATGTTTGGGAAAATAAAATTGATGAGTTCGAATCTTTAGGTTTAAAGGTAGCAAAGGTGCGAATTGGTTTGGTTTTGTCCAATGATGGTGGTGCTTTACCAGAAATTGCAAAACCTGTTAACTATTATGCTGGTGCAGCCTTTGGTTCAGGTGAACAATGGCAGTCTTGGATTCATATTTCAGATTTGGCAGGCATCTTTCTGCACATCGCTACTTATAAGTTGGAAGGTGTTTACAATGGTGTAGCACCCAATCCTGTGACAAATATTAAATTGGTAAAAGAAATTGCAAAGGTTTTGAATAAACCTTTGTTCTTGCCAAATATTCCGAAAATTGTAATGCACACTATTCTTGGTGATATGGCGTATATTTTATTTGCAAGCCAACGAGTCAGTAGCAAGAAGATAGAAGAAGAAGGTTTTATTTTTCATTATGCTAATATTTGTCAAGCTCTAGGTGCTATTTATGAGAGTGATAATAAGTGTGTAGATTCAAAAACTAAAATAACAAAGGAGTACGTTTCTTAGATAGATAATTTTTAAAATGTTAAATATAAATCCGCTATTTGGCGGATTTTTTTTTAAACTTTTGTGACATTTTGACATTTTTAAAGAATTGGCAGTACTTTTGCCTGCTTTTAAGCAGCGATTAAATTACAATAAGATATGAGTGATAAAGAAAACACATTCGATGATGAATTTTTGGAAGACGAGCTTTTAGAGGGCGAAACTCAAGAACAAAAGCAAGATGTTGAAATTGAAGGTGAAGAGCTATCTGAAGAAGAAACGCTAAGAGATGAATTAGCGAAAGAAAAAGATAAATTTTTAAGATTATTTGCAGAATTTGAGAACTACAAAAGGCGTACTTCTAAAGAACGTATGGAGTTGTTTAAGACTGCCGGTCAAGAAGTTATCGTTTCATTATTACCAGTTTTAGATGATTTTGATAGAGCGATGAAAGAATTGGCGAAGACTGATGATAAGGAAGTTTTTAAGGGTATTGAATTAATAAATGTAAAGTTGAATGAGACTTTGAAATCAAAAGGGCTAGAGATTCTTGAAGTTAGAGCTGGTGATGTTTTTGATGCAGAAATTCATGAAGCAATTACACAAATACCTGCTCCAAATAAAAAGATGAAAGGTAAAGTTATTGACGTCATCGAAAAGGGATTTAAGTTAGGTGATCGTATTATTAGGCATCCGAAAGTTGTAGTAGGAAATTAAAAAATTGGAATGAAGGAAGATTATTATGAGGTTTTAGGCATCAGTAAAAGTGCATCTGCTGCAGAAATTAAAAAGGCATACCGTAAAAAGGCATTAAAATACCATCCTGATAAAAATCCGGGGGATAATTCTGCTGAGGAATTGTTCAAAAAATCTGCGGAAGCATATGAAGTATTGAGTGACACAGATAAGAAAGCGCGTTATGATCAATTCGGTCATGCTGCATTCGAAGGTGGCTCAGGCGGCTTTGGTGGTGGCGGTATGAACATGGATGATATCTTCAGCCAATTTGGTGATATTTTTGGCGGCGGTGGCTTCGGCGGCTTTGGTGGCTTTGGCGGTGGCGGCGGTCAAAGAAGAGTCAAAGGTAGTAACCTAAGAATTAGGGTTACATTGACCCTTGAAGAAATAGCTAATGGCGTTGAGAAGAAAGTTAAAGTAAGAAGAAAAGTACAGGCTGAAGGTGTTACTTATAAAACTTGTAGTACTTGTGGTGGTAGAGGTCAGGTGACAAAAATTCAGAATACCATTTTAGGTAGAATGCAGACGGCTGCTGTTTGTAGTTCTTGTGGTGGTAGTGGACAGATTTTAGATGGTAAGCCTGGTGATGCAGATGCACAAGGACTTAAAGTTGTCGAAGAAACTGTGTCTATAAATATACCTGCAGGTGTTGAAGAAGGCATGCAATTAAAAGTTCCGAATAAAGGTAACGATGCCCCAGGAAATGGAATTCCAGGCGATTTGTTAGTTGCCATTGAAACACAAGAGCATAGCACTTTAAAAAGAGAAGGTGATAATTTACACTATGATCTTTATGTAAGTATTTCTGAAGCGGTATTGGGTACCTCTAAAGAAATTGATTCAGTGGGTGGTAAGGTGCGTATAAAATTAGAACCTGGTATTCAATCAGGTAAAATATTAAGACTACGTGGAAAAGGAATTACAAGTTTAAATGGTTACGGTGCTGGTGACATATTGGTGCATGTAAATGTTTGGACACCAAAAGAGTTGAATAAAGAGCAAAGAGATTTTTTCGAAAAAATGCAAGGTAATGACAATTTTGAGCCTAAACCTGAGAAATCAGACAAGTCATTTTTTGAAAAAGTAAAAGATATGTTCTCTTAAGTTCAAAATCTTTCGTTTTTAAATAAAAAACGTATATTTGAAATAATATTGGGCAACCAATATTAATTTTCTTTTTCATAGCAATTTTTTTCCCATCCTTAATTTATTAAGGGTGGGTTTTGCTTTTTAGGACAAAACCTTGCGTTAAGTTAATTGCTTAAATAGCTAATATTATAAAGGAATCATAAAGAATGTAGCTAGTCAAAACAATTCAATATCTTTGAATAAATTGCATACATGAATCATATTTTGGTAGCTAATGAGGTCACCAAACAATTTGGAAACCATACAGCTTTAAAGAACGTTTCCCTCGAAATTCCAAAAAATAGCATATATGGCTTACTAGGCCCGAATGGCGCTGGTAAAACAACATTAATTCGTATTATAAATCAAATTACTTTTCCAGATAAAGGCGCTATCTATTTTGATGGCAAGCTTCTAAAGCCTGAAGATATTTCTCAAATTGGTTATTTGCCAGAAGAACGTGGCCTTTATAAAAGTATGAAGGTTGGCGAACAAGCTTTATACCTTGCGCAGTTGAAAGGACTTTCTAAGGCTGAGGCTAAAAAAAGACTAAAATATTGGTTTGAAAAACTAGAAATAGGAGATTGGTGGAATAAGAAAATACAAGAACTATCTAAAGGTATGGCGCAAAAAATACAGTTTGTGGTCACCATTCTGCATGAGCCTAAACTTTTAATATTCGATGAGCCATTTAGTGGTTTTGATCCAATTAACGCACATCTGATAAAAGAACAAATATTGAGTTTAAAGGATAATGGTACATCCATAATATTTTCTACGCATAGAATGGAATCGGTAGAAGAACTTTGTGAGTATATCGCTTTAATACATAAATCTGAAAAAATTCTTGATGGTAAGTTATCCGATATAAAAAAAGCCTACAAAAATAATATCTTTAAAGTAGGTTTAGAGACAGTGAATCAAGATGTATTAATAGGTGAGGTGAAGGATAAATTTCAACTTTTGTCACATGACTATAATACTAAAGAAAAACAGTTGAATTTAACTTTGCAACTTCCTTCAAAAGAATCTAGAGAGATATTAGCTTTTTTAAGTTCTAGAGCCAACGTAAATGGCTTTGTTGAAACCATACCATCTGCAAATGATATTTTTATTAAGACCATTCAAAATAAGAATATAGCACATGAATAAGTTACCGCTAATCATAAAGAGAGAATATTTGGCAAAGGTACGAAACAAGTCATTTGTTATCATGACTTTTTTGAGTCCAATTCTAATGGTAGGCATGATTCTTTTAATTGCTTATTTAACGCAGCTTAATGATAATGAAGAAAGGGTTATTGCCGTATTAAACGACAGCGGTTATTTTTCTAATGAGTTTATTGCTTCAGAAGCAACATCATATGTTAATTTTCAAGATTTGACATTGGCAGAAGCTAAAGATTCTACATTGAGCTTGGGTTATTATGGGCTTGTTTATTTGCCAAGTGAACCCAATTTAGAACAAGTTGCACAACGCACATTTTTCTATAGTAAAGAAGCGCCTAGTTCAATGGTACTTGACAAACTTGAAAATACAATAACTAGTAGATTACGACAAGAAAGACTACGCGAACTTGGATTATCGGCTAAGGAATATGCCGAAATGGATCGTAGTTATAATATGAATATTGAAACTTTCGACGGACTTCAAAATATAAAAGGAATTAATGAGATAAAGGCTATTATAGGTGGAGCTTTTGGTTACCTCATTATGATGTTCATTATTATTTATGGTGGTTTTGTAATGCGAAGTGTAATCGAAGAAAAAACAAGTCGAATAATAGAGGTTATTATATCATCAGTAAAACCCTTTCATTTAATGATGGGTAAGATTATCGGTACCTCATTGGCAGGTATAACACAGTTTGCAATTTGGATAGTATCTGGGGTAATATTATTATTTGTTGGTTTGGCAATTTTTGATATTGACCCGGCTAGTTTAACAAAAGGAGGTATGGCACCTGGAATGGCAGGTAATGCAAGTGTAGATGTAGATGCTGTAACACAGAATATTCAATTATATGCCCAAGAAATTTTTGAAATACCCATTTTTGCAATGTTGATTTTTTTCATCATTTATTTTGTTTTGGGGTATTTGATATATAGTTCAATTTATGCTGCAATTGGAGCTGCTGTTGATAATGAAACTGATACTCAGCAGTTTATTTTTCCAGTAATTTTGCCATTAATGTTAGCTATTTACGTTGGTTTCTTTTCTGTATTCAGTAATCCTAATGGTCCTATTGCTGTTGCCTTTTCATTATTTCCATTAACATCGCCCATTGTTATGTTAATGCGTTTGCCATGGGGTATTGGTGAAGGTGGTGTACCTGTTTGGCAATTGATAAGTTCTATTTTAATATTAATAGTTACTTTTATTGGTATTGTTTGGGTGGCAGCTAAAATTTATCGTGTAGGTATCCTTATGTACGGTAAAAAACCGAGTTATAAAGAATTGTACAAGTGGCTTAAATATTCATCATGATCCAAGAAAGTACAGAAAAGATAAAAGAAATAATTGAGGACGATGTCTGGGGAACTCTAAAGAAATTTTTAGATCTGGGCTATCAGTTTGGTGAAGGTGAAAATTCAATTCACATTACGGTAGGTTTACTCTTGCTAATAACATTGGCTTTTTTACTTACGAGCACAATTTTACAGGGTATAAGAAGGTTTTTTACCAGAAAAATGGAAGTGGATGATAAACTGAAGTTTATTAGCATTTTCAAGTTTATTAAGTACCTAGTTTACGTTTTGGTAATTCTATTTACTATGAGTGCTGCGGGTATTAATATTACCATACTCATAACAGCATCTGCTGCTTTGTTTGTTGGTTTAGGACTTGCATTACAAGAGATATTTCAAGATATAATAGGAGGTATTTTTATTATAGTGGATAAGTCTTTACGAGTTGGAGATATTGTAGAAATTGATAGTAAGGTTGGTAAGGTTTTCGAAATCAAATTACGTACAACGCGTGCTATTACCAGAGATGATAAGGTTATAATTATTCCAAATCATAAGTTTATTAGTGATATCGTTTATAATTATACTCAAAACCATAAAACTACGAGAGAATCTATAAAATTGGGAGTTGCATATGGCAGCGACGTACAGCTCGTGACGAAAATATTATTAGATATAATTAAGACACAAAAAAATGTATTAAAAAGCCCTAAGCCATTTGTGCTTTTTGAAGATTTTGGAGACTCAGCATTACTATTTTCTTTAAATTTTTATATCACCGATAGTTTTTCAGATCCAAGAATAAAAAGTGAATTAAGATACAGAATCGATGCAGAGTTTAGAAATAATCAAGTTACCATCCCTTTCCCTCAAAGAGATGTACACTTATTTCAACAGGCACCTTTTCAACATAGCAATGTTACAAATGCAGCGAATAATGAAAAAGGTTAGCGGGTTCTTTTTATGGGTATTATTACTCATTGTAACCATCAATCCAATTATAGCTCAAACTCCAGATGTATTTAGAATAGAGTATATGCTGATGCCAAAAAATACTGGTGATATTGAGACTTCTCGTATTAAATTAGTGTTGAATGTTCCAATTGCGGTACGGGAGAAAAATGATTACATAATTCTAGGAGCGGAATATAATCGGTATAATTTTGAGGTGCCAGATGACCTATTTCCCAATTCTAATGATTTGAGTAAGTTTCATGTGGTAGATGTCAACATGGCTTACATGTATAAATTAAGTGAAAAATGGCGCTTAATAGGGGTAGTTACACCACGTTGGTCTTCAAATTTTGTAGAAGAATTACAACAAGATGATTTTAATATGAATTATACGGTAGGTGCCTATAAGAATATTAAAGATGTTGAAAAGCCGTTTATTTTAGTTTTGGGAATTTCATATAATGGCACTTCACCTATTGAAGTTCCTCTGCCTTTTTTATTTTATGAAAAGCGATTTCATCCTAATTGGTCTTACGTTTTAGGGGTGCCAAAATCTGGAATGAAATACTTTACCAAAAAGGGGCATTTTTTTCAAACAGAATTATTTTTAGATGGGTATTATGTGAATATTCAGAATAATATATTACTTCCTGGTAATAATTTATCTACAGATGTATCTTCTACGGCATTATTATTGACTTTAGGTTATCAATATAAAATAACTAAAGATATGTCCGTTTACCTAATAGGTGGTCACTCCTTATTTCAAAATGGGGTTTTAAGGGATGAAGAGCGAAATGATATTTTCACCTTGAATGATGAAGCTGGACTTTATTTTAGAACAGGATTTAGAATAGGAATTTAAAAAGTTATTATGTCAAGAATATTGGTAATTGAAGATGAAGCTGCAATTAGAAGAGTATTGGTTAAAATCTTATCTGAAGAGAATGACGCATATTCTGTTGAAGAAGCCGAAGATGGATTAAAAGGAATCGAAACAATTAAGAACAATGATTTTGATTTGGTTCTCTGTGACATAAAAATGCCGAAAATGGATGGTGTAGAAGTACTGGAAGCTGCACGGAAAATAAAACCAGAAATACCTTTTATAATGATATCTGGTCATGGTGATTTAGATACAGCCGTAAATACTATGCGCTTAGGTGCCTTCGACTACATCTCAAAACCACCAGATTTAAATCGATTATTAACAACGGTAAGAAATGCTTTAGATAGAAAAGTGTTGGTTGTAGAGAATAAGAATCTAAAAAAGAAAGTTAGTAAGAACTATGAGATGATAGGAAAAAGCGACGAAATAAGTACTATTAAAGGTATGATAGAAAAAGTTGCGCCAACAGATGCTCGTGTTTTGATTACGGGTTCTAATGGTACTGGAAAAGAATTAGTTGCTCATTGGCTTCATGAAAAAAGCGCGAGAAGCGGAGAACCATTTATTGAAGTTAATTGTGCCGCAATACCGTCTGAATTAATTGAAAGTGAATTATTCGGTCATGTAAAAGGGGCTTTTACATCTGCTGTTAAAGATAGAGCGGGTAAGTTTGAGGCTGCCAATAAGGGTACCATATTTTTAGATGAAATTGGTGATATGAGCCTTTCTGCTCAAGCAAAAGTTTTACGTGCTCTGCAAGAAAGTAAAATATCAAGAGTAGGTACGGATAAAGATATAAAAGTAGATGTACGTGTTATTGCAGCAACTAACAAAGATTTAAAGAAGGAAATTGAAGAAGGCAACTTTAGAGAGGATCTATATCATCGATTAGCTGTAATACTTATTCAGGTACCTAGTTTAAATGATAGAAGGGATGATATTCCATTGTTGATTGAACATTTTTCTAAGAAAATTACCGAAGAACAAGGAATGGCTGCAAAGACTTTTTCAGATACGGCTATTAAACTTTTGAAAGCGTATGATTGGACTGGAAATATAAGAGAGCTTAGAAACGTAGTTGAGCGCTTAATAATACTTGGTGGTCAAAATGTTTCTGAAGACGATGTGAAATTATTTGCTAGTAAATAATTAAATAAGTGATTTCTATTATTCGGTTGGGCATTCACCTATTTTATTCAATGCATTTTGAGTAATCTCTTTGGTGCGTAAATTATAATATTTACTGCCTTCAGATATATTTGATTTCAGCAATTTATTTTCACATTCATCAAATATTCGCTGTGCAAAAGCTTTTGCTTCTTTACAATTAACTGTGGTAACAACTTTTTCAAGTGAAACCTCATACTTTGCTAACGAAAGGTCTATTTTTTCATTTAAACTTAAGCTTTTTCTGTCTTTGGTATTAATAACAGTTTTTGAAGCAGTATTGGTGTTCATTGATAGTACGTCATTACCGTATGTGCTATTATGGCTCTCGTGAGAATCAAGAACAAATATAGTGTTGTTAATGAGCTCGATAGATTTATCTAAATAGGTTCTAGTTCCTTCTAAAGTTGTGGATTTAGTGGCAAGAACAAGTGCATCTAAATTTTCAATCATACTTGATTTTGCGTAAGTACAACCACAAACTTCTAATTGGGTTTTAGATTTTTCTAAGGCATTGACAGCTTTATATGCGTAGAACCTAGCTTGGTTTATGTCATCTGTAAGTAGTGCAGTATTTATTTGAGATTTTGCAAATCCCATATTAGAATTCGCGTATTCACATTCTAAATTCGTTCGAAAAGATGATAGTAATAATATAGCTAAAGTGCAGAAAATGTAGGTCGCTTTCTTCATTTGTAGGTTATTTAAAAAGTAAAATTTGGGATTTTACAATGATAAATTTAAGGTCTTTGTTCAGCGAAAAACATTATTTTCGACACAATACCATTGATTTACGATAAACGGAAATTTATAGTATAAGTACCTCATTCTATTAAAAACAGAATTAAAATTTTATATTTCAGCATGAATAAGATAGATATACAGCAATACAGGGCTAATAATGACTTTAAGATATCTGAAACGAAAACTTATGAAGATTTCGGTAAATCAGAAAAAAATTTAAAAAAAGAGTTATCGGTAATTAGAAGAGAACTTGGGGAATTTCAAGATACCATTTATGCACATGATAAATATAGTATTTTGGTTTGTTTACAAGGCATGGACACTGCAGGGAAGGACAGTTTAATACGTGAGATATTTAAAGACTTTAATGTCAGTGGGGTAGAGGTACACAGTTTTAAAGTTCCTACCGAACTAGAATTAAGCCATAATTATTTATGGCGTCATTACTTGGTTTTACCTGCGAAGGGAAAATTCGGCGTTTTTAATCGAACCCATTATGAAAACGTACTAGTGACAAGGGTACATCCAGAATATATTTTAAATGAACATATTCCAGGTATTCATACTGTTGAAGACATTGACCAAAAATTTTGGGATAAAAGATTTGAACAAATCAATGATTTTGAGCGCCACCTTGCAGAAAATGGAACCTTAATCTTTAAATTTTTCTTAAACCTTTCTAAAGAAGAACAACGTCAACGTTTGTTAAGACGATTAGCCGTAAAGGATAAACATTGGAAATTTTCTCCGGGCGATTTAAAGGAACGTGAATTATGGCAGAACTATCAGCAATGTTATGAAGAGGCAATTTCAAAAACATCAAATGATTATGCACCTTGGTTCGTAGTACCCGCAGATAATAAAAAAGCAACTCGAATAATTGTTGCTTCCATATTACTTCAATCGTTAAAAAAATACAAAGATATTAAAGAGCCTATGTTAAGCGATAAAATATTAGCTAATTTAGGCACCTATGAAGAACAGTTACAACGTGAAAAGTAAGCTAGCACTATTGGTCGTTATTTTATTTACCTCTTATGGGTTTTCTCAAAATAATGATCAAGAACAAATTAAAAAGATATACGATGCCGCCTTAACGCAAGGTAAAGGGTATGATTGGCTAAATTATTTATCTAATCAAATTGGCGGTCGGCTTTCAGGTTCGATACAAGCTCAACAGGCAGTAAATTATACGAAATCTCAATTAGATTCTTTAGGTCTCGATAAAGTTTGGTTGCAGCCTGTAATGGTGCCAAAATGGGTAAGAGGCACACCTGAGTTTGCTTATTTTGAAACTACACCTGGTATAACTACCAATGTGGCAATTTGTGCCTTAGGTGGTTCAGTGCCAACTCCACCTACAGGTATTAAGGCAAACATTATAGAAGTAGACGGAATAGAGGAATTAGCTACTTTGGGAAAGGATAAAATTCAAGGTAAAATTGTTTTCTTTAATAAGCCAATGGATCCTACTCAGATTAATACATTCAGTGCATATTCTAATTGTGTTGACCAGCGTTACTCAGGGGCGTTAGAAGCTTCTAAATTTGGAGCATTAGGTGTGATTGTAAGATCTATGAATCTTCGGTTAGATAACTTTCCACATACGGGCTCAATGGGGTACGGCGATCAATCTATTAATGAAAGAATACCTGCTGCTGCAATAAGTACAAATGCTGCAGATTTGCTGAGTACCTCGCTAAGGTTAAACCCTGAAATCAATTTTTACTTTAAGCAGAATTGTAAGCAATTTGAAGATGTTGAATCGTATAATGTAATCGGAGAGATTAAAGGTAGTTCTAAGCCAGAAGAAATTATAGTGGTTGGCGGACATTTAGATTCTTGGGATTTAGGCGATGGCTCTCATGATGACGGTGCGGGTTGTGTACAAAGCATGGAAGTTCTTAATCTATTTAAGAAGACTGGGTATACCCCAAAGAGAACAATAAGAGTTGTCTTATTTATGAATGAGGAAAATGGTTTAAGAGGTGGAACCAAATATGCTGAGGTGGCTGAGGCTAGTAAGGAAAAGCACATTTTCGCATTAGAAAGTGATTCAGGTGGCTTTACCCCAAGAGGTTTTACTTTCGACAGCTCTGATAAAAACTTTGATAAAATTAAAAGTTGGAAACCGTTATTTGAGCCATACTTAGTTCATTACTTTGAAAAAGGTGGAAGCGGAGCAGATATAGGTCCGTTGAAAAAAGATGGTTTGGTATTAGCAGGTTTACGACCAGACTCACAAAGGTATTTCGATTATCATCATGCTGAAAATGATACTTTCGAACATGTTAACAAACGTGAGCTTGAATTAGGGTCTGCGGCTATGGCAAGTTTAATTTATTTGGTAGATAGCTATGGCTTTTAGTACAAGACCATAATTTTTATTTTAGGATATTGAATAAATTTATATTTATCCGATATACTATTGCTCATTTTTTCAATCTCTTTAGTTTCTATGGAGTGTTATTTATATCGAAAATCTGAAAAGAAGTTTACAAGTTTACTTAAATGCATTTTGAAGTAATTATAAGCATATTGAGATTGGTAAAACACTCAAATCGTTAAATTTCTTTACCTTTGCCAGATATTTAAAAACAGTAAAATGGAAGAAGGAATTTACGCCAAGTTTAATACCAACAAAGGCGAAATATTAGTAAAATTAACCCATGAAAAAACTCCAGGTACGGTAGGTAATTTCGTGGCTCTTGCTGAAGGAAACAAAGAGAATAGTGCAAAAAGTAAAGGAGAGCCATTTTATAATGGGTTGAAATTTCATAGAGTAATTCCAGATTTTATGATTCAAGGGGGTTGTCCACTAGGAAGAGGAACTGGAGATGCAGGATATAAATTTGACGATGAATTTCATCCTGAATTAAAGCATGACAAACCTGGTGTACTTTCTATGGCAAACTCTGGTCCTGGTACCAATGGTAGTCAATTTTATATTACTCACGTTCCAACGCCATGGTTAGATAATAAACATACCGTATTTGGTCATGTAGCTACGGGTCAAGAAGTTGTTGATGAAATAGCACAGGAAGATTTAATTGAATCTTTAGAAATAGTTAGAGTTGGTGATGATGCCCAAAATTGGGATGCTGTTAAGGCTTTTGAAAATTTTAATGCTTCTGGTGAGGCTCGTTTAGCTGCTGATAAAGCGAAAAAAGAAGCTGAGCTTGATAAAGTAGCGGCTGGTTTTGAATCTACCGCATCTGGACTTCGTTATAAAATGATTCAGAAAGGTAATGGTGCTAAAGCTGAAAAAGGTAAACAAGTATCTGTTCACTACGAAGGTTCACTATTATCAGGAGATGTATTTGACTCATCTTATAAGCGTAATTCACCAATAGATTTTCAATTGGGTATCGGTCAAGTTATTCCAGGTTGGGATGAAGGAATTTCACTTTTAAAAGTTGGGGATAAAGCACGATTTGTAATTCCATCAGATTTAGCATATGGTTCAGCAGGAGCTGGCGGGGTAATTCCACCAAATGCTACATTGATATTTGATGTAGAATTAATGAAAGTAGGATAAACTATAATTTATACTAATAAAAAAGTAGCACCCTTATCGTAATGTTAGGGGTGTTTTTTTGTGACTAATTTTTATCTGTCGTAAATGGTATTCTTCATAATTACTTCTTACGAGCTGTAAAGCCGGCTAATAGTAAAGCAATATTTACGATAATTAAAATTAGGAGTACGGTAAAAAATGTGTTCATAGGTTGTACAAGTAAAGTTGGGGAACTTTAATGTGTTTAATCATTAGATAGTCAATCATCTAAATGGTTGCGTAATAGTTAAACAATTTTTAATTTAAAGCATAAAAAAACCCGAACCATATTAGTTCGGGTTTTATACTATAAAAAAGTTAAATCGTTACCTAGTCAATTACCTTCACATTAACGGCGTTTAATCCTTTTTTACCTTGTTGTAGTTCAAATTCCACAACATCACCTTCTCGAACTTCATCGATTAAGCCAGAAATGTGTACAAAATGATCTTCGTTTGAACCATCTTCAGTGATAAAACCATAACCTTTAGAATCATTGAAGAATTTTACTGTTCCTTTACTCATAATAGAAAAATTAAATATTAATTAAAGTGCGAAGATAGTTTTTTTTTTATTTAACAACTAAAATTCTTACAGGATATCTTAAGGCTAAGAATTTATATCTAACATATTGAGAATGAACTCATTTTTGAGTCTATGCAGTAGGGTCTGGAGTCATTCTCAAGTATGGTTTTACCTCGGTAATTCCCTTACTGAACATTTCTTTTGCATCGGCCGTTGAAATAGCTGGGCTAACTACAACATCTTTACCGTGTTCCCAGTTTGCTGGTGTTGCAACTTTATGGTATGCAGTAAGTTGCAATGAGTCTATTACTCGTAATAATTCATAAAAATTTCTTCCGGTAGAAGCTGGGTATGTCAATGTGAGTTTTACACTTTTGTCTGGTGCAATGATAAATACCGAACGTACCGTTAAATTATTATCTGCATTTGGGTGAATCATATCATACAAATGAGATACCTTTTTATTCTCATCGGCTATAATAGGAAAATTAACAGTAGTATTTTGGACTTCATTAATATCCTTGATCCATTCTGCATGAGACGCTGCACCATCAACGCTTAGGGCTAGCATTTTTACATTTCTTTTATCGAATTCGTCTTTAAATTTAGAGGCTGTTCCTAATTCTGTTGTGCAAACAGGAGTGAAATCAGCAGGATGTGAGAATAAAATCCCCCAACTGTCTCCTAAGTAATCATATAAATTAATGGTTCCCATTGAACTATCTGCGGTAAAATCTGGAGCCTTATCTCCTAATCGTATTGTTGCCATATGTCTGAATATTAAGTAATATATTATATCCTATAAAATTACTAGATTATTAAACCTTGTGTAAAGGTTTTTGGTTAAAAGTCTATTAAAATTTTTACTTTTAGTTTATGGAAGAATTAGAAAAGTTAAGATATCCCATTGGTCATTTTAATTGTCCGACTCTGGTTTCAGAGGTAGATATAAATGAATGGATACATGTATTAGAAACCTTGCCAGCAAGATTATCGAACCTTGTTAGTTCATTTACTGAAGCTCAATTGGAAACCCCGTATAGGGATGGAGGATGGACGGTACGACAAGTAATTCATCACTTAGCGGATAGTCATCATCATAGTTATACCCGTTTTAAATGGGCCTTAACAGAAAATAAACCTTTAATTAAAGCCTATTTTGAAAAGGATTGGAGCGAAATGTTCGATGCAAAAACAGCTCCGATAGAATTATCTTTAAATTATCTTAGCGCATTGCATGCAAAGCTAGTTTATCTATTAAAGGGTATTTCACAAGAAGATTTCAAAAAATATTACATCCATCCAGAAGGGAATACTAAGGTATCAGTGGCAGAAAATTTGGGGAAGTACGCTTGGCATAGCAACCATCATTTTGCACATATTAAGAATTTAGCTATTAGAAATAGATGGTAGCTTATTTTTGTATTAAACCTCCTTTAGCAATATAAACATTGGTTTTTCTTTCTCAATGACATTTTCAAATGGAACTTTGGAGGTTTCAATAATAGAAAAGTTATTAGTTAAATAGAATGATAGGGCAGGACCATTTTGCATAGCCCCTAAAAATATTGCCTTTTTCGAAAGTTCTATAGCCTTGGTTTCTATGAATTTAAGAGCTTCTCTTCCGATACCCAATCCTGTATATTCTTTTTGTATGTAAATTTTATCTAAATAAAGCGCTTCTGATTTGTTGTATTTGGCAATAGCCATGTCAAAGGTGATTTTTAAAATGCCTACATATTCATCTTTTAATTTTAGCAGATATAGAGCTGTGTTTTCATCTTTCTCTTCTCTTAAAAGAACATCTGTGGTAAAACTATTTTGGATATAGGTAGATGTATCACCATTTGGCCAAAGGTGCCTATAATGCTGATTATATGCTGTAGTGCCTATGGTTATGTAGTCATGATAATGTGACGGTACTAATGGCTCAAATTTAATGGGACTGTTCATTCCTCTATACGAAATATATTTTTTTGTAAAATGAATTCAAATCAAATTTGAGGTTTCCATTTAATATTACAACCAATGCTGGGCTTTTGAAGAGAATCGATTTTTTTTCCAGATAATAATTTTTCTAAAGCATCTCTAAGATCCTTTCCATTTAAAGGGCGACCATTTCCTGGCCTAGAATCGTCTAATTGACCTCGATAAACTAGCTTTAATTCGGCATCGAAAAGGTAAAAGTCTGGCGTACACGCAGCATCATAATTTTTTGCCACTTCTTGGTGTTCATCGTATAAATAGGGAAATGTATAATTTTCAGCTTTTGCTTTAATTCTCATGTAATGTGGCGCATCCTCCGGATAATTTTCAACATCATTACTTGAAATAGCAATAAAGCCTATTCCTCTACTTTTATAATCTTTTGATAATTTGGTAATCTCAGGGTTTACATAAACAACAAACGGGCAATGATTACAAATGAACATTATTACTGTTCCTTTAACGCCCTTAAGGGCATGCAGATTCATCGTCTTTTGACTTACCGTATCCAATAAACTAAATTCTGGTGCTATCGTACCTAAAGCCAACATGTTGCTTTCAGTTCTTGACATATGATTTAAAATTTAATGTTACTAAGTTAAGGAATAAAAAAGCCTTGTTATTGGTTATTACAATTGCTAATTTCATTAGACTTTTAAAATAAATTATATGAAAAATTCATATTCATCTCTTTCCATTGCAATACAAGACTTGCAAAAGGAAGGGTACACGGCAGATTTTAACTTATGTAATGCAGGTGTTGAACATAAACACAAGAAACGTATTCATAAAGCAACGGAATTAGAAGTAATTAAATATTATCGGTTTGAAGGGATGAGTGACCCAGACGATAATACCATTTTGTATGTAATTGAAACTACTACTGGTGAGAAAGGACTTTTGGTAGATGCTTACGGTATGTATGCTGGTAATGTTCCTATAGATTTAGTTAAAAAACTTAAAATTATTAAATGAGTGAGTTTATTTCATGGGCCGATTTTAGTAAAATTGATATGAGAACAGGAACGGTTGTCGCTGTTTCTGATTTTCCTGAAGCAAGAAACTCTTCCTATAAATTGCTGATTGATTTTGGAGATGAAATAGGTGTAAAGAAAACTTCAGCTCAAATAACTAATAAATATAAAAAAGATGAACTTTTAGGAATGCAGGTTATAGCCGTGGTCAATTTTCCAGATAAGCAAATAGCTAATTTTATGAGTGAATGTCTTATATTGGGGGCTGTTGAAAACAATTCAGTGGTTTTAATTAAGCCACAAATGAAAGTTCCTAATGGATTAAAAATTTCTTAGTTTATTGACTGAAAACCTTTTAGATAACGTTCATATTAATTTTGATACAGGTTCTTTATGGATTTTGAATCTAGTATTGGGTTTCGTAATGTTCGGTGTCGCTTTAGAGATATCGGTAAAAGATTTTAAACCTTTATGGTTAAAGCCAAAAGCTTTAATTTTAGGTCTTGTTAGTCAGTTTATTTTATTGCCTGCGGTAACCTATCTTTTAATTATTTTTATAGAACCATTACCAAGTATTGCTTTGGGTATGTTTATGGTAGCTGCCTGCCCTGGGGGTAATATTTCTAATTTTATCTCATATCTTTCTAATGCAAATACAGCTTTATCAGTGAGCCTTACCGCTGTTGCCACACTTTTGGCTATAGTAATGACGCCATTGAATTTTCATTTCTGGTCAATGCTTTATGCGCCAAGTTCTAATTTGATCCAAGAGATTTCTATTTCGTCTGTTGAAATGTTTAAACTTGTATCTATGCTATTAGGTTTGCCTTTAATTATAGGCATGTATGTCAACTACAGTTACCCTGTTTTGGCGATGAAATTAGCAAAAAGATTAAAAGTGGTTTCGCTGCTCTTTTTTATATGTTTGGTCTTTATTGCTTTGTATAATAATCTGGATATTTTTAAGGATTATATTGTTTATGTTTTCTGGATTGTATTAATTCATAATCTTATTGCATTTTCAACAGGATATAGTGTCGGTAGGTTATTTCGCTTGCCAGAAGATAGTATAAGGTCAATTACTATTGAAACAGGAATACAGAATTCAGGATTAGGCCTATTGTTGATTTTTACTTTTTTTGATGGACTAGGTGGCATGGCATTACTTGCTGCTTTTTGGGGGATTTGGCATATCGTTTCCGGACTATTTTTGGCTGCTTTATGGAATGGTAAATCGATTACTAAAGAAACAATAGCGTGAGCGGTTTTATATATTCAATAGTTAAGTTGGTAGTGAAGACCGGACTTTATACCTATCATAAAAAAATTGTGATTACAGGGCTTGATAAAGTACCAACAGATAAACCTGTTTTATTTCTACCTAATCATCAAAGTGCTTTAATTGATGTTTTACTAATAGCAACAGACTGCCAAAGAGAACCTTACTTTTTAACTCGTTCAGATGTATTTTTAAGTTCTTGGTTGAGGCTTATTTTTTCATATTTCAAAATGCTTCCTATTTATAGAATGAGAGATGGAAGAGAGACTTTAGTCAATAATAACTTGATTTTCGATACTTGTGCTGAAATATTAAATAGAGGAGAAGCGCTAGTTATTTTTCCAGAAGCTAATCATAATCTTCAACGAAGAGTAAGGAACTTAAGTAAAGGTTTTACCAGAATTATTTTAAGAAGCTTTGAACTTTACCCAGAATTAGATATTCAATTAGTGCCAGTAGGATTGAATTATAAAAATGCCGTTCATTTTCCTGATGAAGTGGCAGTTCATTATGGTAAATCTATTTCTGCTAAAAGCCTCTTTGATTTAGGTGATGTAAATAAATCTAGTCAAACTATTAAGAACGAAGTTTATGACCGATTAATAAAACTTACCACTCATATCCCACATGAACTGGATTATGATACGGCCATTTCTTGGCTTAACAATGAAAACATAAACTTTCTGAACCCAGAGTTAGTAAATAATAAAATACAAGAGATTACGAAGGATAATGGTTTTAGTGATGATGAAGGGTCATCAGGCAAAAAACAGTTTAATTTTTTAAAATCTGTATTGGTTGTGGTAAACTTTCCTTTAGTGTTGTTATGGCGATTGTGGTTGAAGCCTAAAGTACCAGAAGATGAATTTATAGGCACTTTTAGGTTCGTATTTAGTTTGATTTTTTATCCAATCTATTTATTCATTCTTTTTATAGCTATTTCTTTTTTACAAAATATCGAAATAGCTCTTTTAACTATAGGTGTTCTAACTGCATTTAATGTTTTACTTGTGAAATTCGGGTTACGTTAAATTAGGATTGTACTAATAGGTAAATAAAAAACGACCCTTAGTTATAAGAGTCGTTTTTCATTTATTTAAAATATAAATTTAATTAAATGTCCTCAAAACTTACATCAGTAAAACTAGAGGTACCTGTTGAAGTATTCTCTGCTTCTTGTTCAACTTCTGTTTCTTCTTTTTTGAAATCTTTTTGATGTCTTTCAGATATGACTTCAGAACCTTTTTCATTAATGATGAAATCCATCATTTCTTCCACATTTTCCTTAAAGGCATCAAAATCTTCTTTGTATAGATAAATTTTGTGTTTTTTATAATGGAAAGATCCATCATCGTGTGTAAATTTTTTGCTTTCAGTTATCGTAAGGTAATAATCACCAGCTTTAGTACTTCTTACATCAAAAAAATAAGTCCTTCTGCCTGCGCGTAAAACTTTGGAGTGAATTTCTTCCTGATCTGATAAATCTCTTTCGCTCATTTCTTATGTTTAGTGTCGTTATACTATCAAAAATGGAAAAAAAAACCCTATCAGACAACAATTTTCTAATTTTCTTTCTCTGATAGCTGTTTGTGATAAAGCTCTTTGTAATAGCCAGGGTTGTTATTTAATTCTTCATGTGTACCTTCTTGAATTAGTCTTCCGTCTTCTAAAACTAGTATTTTATCAGCGTTTTTAGCCGATGAAACTCTATGGCTTACAATTAGTGTAGTTCTATTCTTAGAGGCTTTTTTAAGATTGTTCAATATTTCCTCTTCGGTTTCAGTATCTACAGCCGAAAGACAGTCATCGAACAAATATATTTTAGGTTTTTTAATTAGTGCACGAGCAATTGAAACACGTTGTTTTTGACCACCACTAAGGGTAATTCCGCGTTCGCCTAATACTGTATCGTATTTTTTTGAGAACCCTATAATATTTTCGTGAACGACGGCATCTTTGGCAATTTTGATGATTTCTTCATCGGTTGCATCTTCTTTGCCGAATTTTATATTGTTTTTGATACTATCAGAAAACAGAAAAGCATCTTGCGGTACGGCACCAATTGATTCCCTTAGATTAGTTAGGTCAAAGTGCTTTATAGGTTCACCATCTATTAAAATTTCTCCTGACGTCGTATCATACAGTCGAGCAACTAAATCTAAAATGGTCGACTTACCTGATCCGGTTTTACCAAGAATAGCGGTAGTTTCTCCTTCATTGATGGTGAATGTTAAATTACTTAATGCCGTAATCTCTGTATCTTCATACTTGAAGCCAACATTTTTAAATTCTATTTTACCTCTAATCTTTTGATTGTAAGTTGGAGTGTTTTTTAATTCTGGTTCAACGTTCAGAAATTCATTAATTCTTTCTTGGCTCGCTGCAGCTCGTTGAACAATAGAAGTTAACCAACCTACAATGGCAACTGGCCAAGTAAGCATATTCACATACAGAATAAATTCTGCAATAAGACCTACACTTATTTCACCCGCTAAATATTGTTTACCACCTATATAAATCACCAAAATATTACTAATACCAATCAACAAAATCATAAGAGGAAAGAACCATGCATTTATTTTTGCAAGATTTACACTTTTTTCTTTTCCATCTATGGCAAGAGTTGTTAACTCATCATTAGTTTGAGGTTCTAAAGCATAGGCTTTAATAACAGAAACGCCTGAAAATACTTCTTGTGTAAATGTAGATAAGGTTGATAAATATTGCTGAACTATGGTACTTCTTTTATGTATAACCTTACTAATTTGATAAATTAGTACAGATAATATTGGTAGTGGTAATAGTGTATAAGCAGCTAAAGTAGGTGCTTTTATAAACATTAAAGGAATTAAACACGCGAATAAGGTAAGAGTTTGTATACCGTACATTATTGCTGGGCCAGCATACATTCGTACCTCGTTTACATCTTCACTTATTCTGTTCATTAAATCACCTGTTCTATTTTTCTTATAGAAATTGAGACTTAGATTTTGATAATGGTCGAAAATTTCGTTTTTAAGGTCATACTCGATATATCTAGAAATATTGATAATAGTCTGCCTCATTAAGAAAGTGAAAAATCCAGATAGTAAAGCAGCCCCAACTATTATAAGAATGTATTCTAAAAGAAGTTCTTGCGCGGTTGATTTCGCTATTTCAGTAGAAATATATCTTTCAACTACAGAAATAGATTTATTGACATAAGAAGGCATAACCAATTGAAATAGCCTTGCAACGACCGTGATAATGATTCCTAGAAAAAGTTTAAGCCGATATTTCTTGAAGTATTTATTAAGGTGCTTAAGTTCTTTCATAGGTAATTAAAAAAGAGGATAATATCTATTCTTTAATCAAAGATAGTTTTTTGCCCTAAAACGAAATGTTATAAATAAGCTAAGATAAATGCGATTGCTATTGTGACCCTTTAAATAGATACTTACCTTTGCGGCTTTAATTATTAATTTATTTAAAAAAGTTCTTTAAAATGCTTACAAGAAGGCATATTAGGGTTAAAGTAATGCAGAGCATTTACGCCCTAATTCAATCCAAGGATGATTCCTTGCAAAAACAAGAGAAGTTTTTAAAAGTAAGCATAGAGAATACCTATACGCTTTATTTATTATGGTTAAGTCTTTTTGTAGAAATACAGAAAAGGGCTGCGGACCAAATTTCTCTATCAGCTAATAAATACATTAGTGATAAGAAGCAAGAATTTCCAAACCCAAACAAGTTTATTCAGAATAGATTGTTGCTGCAAATGGTAAACAATGCTAAGTTGACTGAAGAACTTAACCATAGAAAACTTGATAATTGGTATTTGAATGAAGAATATGTGAAACTAATCTATAAAGAGATTATAGAGAGTGAAGCATATCAAGAGTACATGTCTAAGTCAGAAAGCGATTATGCTTCAGACAAGGAATTGATAATGACCTTATTCAAGACTATTTTTGCGCCTAACGAAAAAATTTACGACTATTTCGAAGACGATAAATTAACATGGGTAGATGATATTCCTATTGTGAATACCTTTTTGTTAAAGCATTTGAAAAAAGCAAAGCAAGTACATCCTGAGTCATATTTTTTGCCAAGTCTAATGAAAGATGATGATGACATGCAATATGCCATGCAGCTACTTTCTAGAACTTTATTGAAAAATGAAGCTTTAGAAAAGGAAATTGAGGGTAAAACACCTAATTGGGATAAAGACCGAATTGCTGAGATAGATAGTATTCTATTAAAAATGGCAATTTGCGAATTGTTACACTTCCCATCAATTCCAGAAAGAGTAACTATAAATGAGTATTTAGAGATAGCTAAAGAGTACTCAACCCCTAAAAGCAGCATATTTATAAATGGTATTTTAGATAAGCTTACTAAAGAATATAAAGCAGAAGGAAAGCTTAACAAAATGGGTAGGGGTCTATTATAAAAATATTTTATAATTTTACAATTAATTGATAAATCATAATAGTATGAAAAAAATAGTTCTAATTGTTGGTCTTGTATCAATGGTAGCGTTTACTTCTTGTAAGGATAATGCGTCAAGTAAAATCAAAACAGATAATGTAGCAGAAGCTGCGGTAAGAGATGAGGCTGCTAAAGCGGTACCTGTAATGTCTTTTGAAAAAGCAGAACATGATTTTGGTACAATTGAGCAAGGTACTCCACAAGAGACCGTATTTACATTTACCAATACAGGTAATGCTCCATTAATTATTACTGATGCTAAAAGTAGCTGTGGTTGTACGGTACCTAACCCACCAAAAGATCCTATTGCACCTGGCGAGACTGGTGAGTTGAGAGTTAATTTCAATGGTTCGGGTCAAAATCAAGTAACCAAAACAATTACGGTTACAGCCAATACTGAAAAAGGTTCAGAAATTTTAAGAATCAAAGCTTTTGTTAATCCAAAAGGCGCAGCTCCACTAGGACCTGTTAAATAAATATAAATTCAGATATACCAAAAATGGGTGATATAGGGCAGTTTCTTCCGATGATTTTGATTTTTGTGGTCGCATATTTTTTCATGATTAGACCTCAAATGAAAAGACAAAAGGATGAAAAGAAATTTTCGGCAGAGTTAAAACGTGGTGATCGTGTTATTACCAAAAGTGGTCTGCACGGGAAGGTAGTAGATTTAAATGAAAAAGATTCTTCTTGCGTGTTGGAGACAATGGCTGGGAAATTAAAATTTGATAGATCTGCCATATCCATGGAAATGAGCGCTAAATTAAACGCTCCAGAAAAATAAATTTTTATATTTAATATATGAAACACCGATGGAAACATCGGTGTTTTTTTTTGCTTAAAAGCGGTATATTTAGTAAAACTAAATTATTGCCATGCCACAAAATAGAAGAAGTTTTATTAGAAAAGGAACAGCCGGATTAGTAATTACAGGAGCTTCATTTGTATTTCCGATGGAATTATTATCTATGATGCGGAATAAAGTTGGGGCTAATGATACTATTAATGTTGGCTTGGTAGGATGTAACGGAATGGGTTTCTCTGATTTATCTTCTTTTCTTAAAATGAGTGAAATCAATGTAATCGCTTTATGTGATGTTGACGAGAATGTTTTAAGAGAACGCACTTCCGATTTAGAAAAGGCAGGTATTAAAAAGCCGAAATGGTATGGTGATTATAGAAAGTTACTTGAAAATAAAGATATTGACGTTGTCATAATAGGTACTCCGGATCATTGGCATTGTTTACAATTGACAGATGCTTTACAGGCTGGTAAAGATGTGTATTGTGAAAAACCAATAGCTAATTCTGTGCAAGAGGCTAATATTATGTTAGATTTTGTGCAATCTAGAGATAGAATGGTTCAAATTGGTCAATGGCAACGTAGCCAGCCACATTTTGTTGATGCAATAAAATATGTGCATTCAGGTGCATTAGGTGAAATAAGATTGGCAAAAGTATGGGCGTATCAAGGTTGGATGAAACCAGTGCCCGTTGTAGCAGATACTATTGCGCCGACAGGTGTTGATTATAAAATGTGGCTAGGTCCAGCCGCACCAAGGCCTTTTAATGCAAACAGATTTCACTTTAACTTTAGATGGTTTTGGGATTATGCTGGCGGATTAATGACAGATTGGGGGGTGCACTTAATGGATTATGCTCTTTATGGTATGAAAGCTGAAACACCAAAATCTGTTATGGCATTGGGAGGTAAATTTGCTTATCCAGACGATGCCTCTGAAACTCCAGATACTTTACAAACTGTTTATGAATATGACGGATTCTCTATTCTGTGGGAACATGCAACAGGTATTGACGGGGGTAATTACGGCAGAAACCATGGTATAGCTTTTATAGGTAATAATGGGACCTTAGTCCTAGATAGAAGTGGATGGGAAGTAATACCAGAAAAAGAATTTCAAGGCTGGGGTAAAGAAGGTATTCCGAAAATGGAAGCCATTTCATATGATAACGGCGGATTAAGCGGATTAGATTTACATACCAAAAACTTTATTGAAGCAGTTAAAAGTAGAGACAATTCTTCATTAAACGCACCAATTAAGGTCGGTTATGATGCTGCTTTAGTTTCTCATATGGGTAACGTAGCTTTTAAAACGGGTAATAGAATTTATTGGGATGAAATTGCAGGTAAGTTCAAAAATGAGGAGGCAAATCAATTTTTAAAAGCGAATTACCACAACGGTTGGAAACTACCAACCCTGTAAACTTATATGGATTTATTTTCGGTAATGGTCGTTTAGACCTTTACCGTTTAATATTAAAGGGATTATTTTAGTAAGTCGAAATAGTTTTGTTTTCTCTTGTTTGGCTAGAGTTATGTATTCGGTATATTCTTTTTGTTTTGAGTATGAGAGTTTCTCAAACGCATTTTTAAGTATGTTGTTTTTATCAAATTCTAACATTAACTCCGTTGGAATCGTGATTTTTTCTTTCTTTTTTTTCTTGGTTGAAAGTTGCAAACCTTTCTTTTGATTTTCGATAGCCTCAGTAATATATTTACATACTTTAGATTTATCAATTTCACCTAACGATTTAAATTTCCAATGCCTCATCGTCTTTGTTTTGCCCTCTTGGGCATTCTCTAGAATTTTCATTGGATCACTTAAAAATACCCCATTAAAAAACCAAATACCAAAATGAGTTTTGAATTTAGAGATGGCAATTATATTCTTATTATCAAAAGTGTAAGTAGGAAAGCTCCATTTATAGGTTTCTTTTAATCCGCATTTTAAAACTAACAGTCTTAGTTCATGAACACCATCTTTAAATTGATGTTGTTCATTATAAAACCGTTCTATTTTTTCCGACCTATCCATGATTATAATTGAGCGGTTAATTCACAAATTCTAACAATAACTTCTACTGCTTTTTGCATACTCTCAACAGGTACATATTCATATTTGCCATGAAAGTTATGGCCACCGGCAAAAATATTTGGGCATGGTAGTCCCATATAGCTTAATTGTGAGCCATCGGTTCCACCTCTAATAGGTTTTATTATTGGCTTAATGCCAATATCTTCCATAGCTTTTTTTGCTATTTCTACAATGTGGTAAACGGGCTCTATTTTCTCTTTCATGTTAAAATATTGGTCCTTTAATTCTAAAGAAATACAATCATCATATTTGTGATTGTATTTTTTGACCAACACTTTCAATAATTCTTTTCGTTCATTAAAGCGCAATAGGTTGTGATCTCTAATAATTAATTCAATAGTAGCATTTTCAATTTCACCATTTACAGTGTGTACATGAAAAAAGCCTTCCCTTCCATCGGTTTCCTCAGGTATTTCACGTCGTGGTAAATCTGCAATGATATGATTTGCAATTAGCACAGCATTTACCATTTTACCTTTTGCATAACCTGGGTGTACACTTTTACCATTAATTGTGATTTTTGCACTGGCTGCGTTGAAATTCTCATATTCCAATTCACCAATTTGGCTTCCATCCATGGTATATGCCCATTTTGCGCCAAATTCCTCAATATCGAATTTATGTGCCCCTCTACCAATTTCCTCATCTGGTGTAAACCCAATACGAATAGTGCCATGTTTTATTTCTGGGTGTTTTACCAAATATTCCATAGCGGTTACTATTTCAGTTATACCTGCTTTGTCATCTGCGCCTAACAGTGTGGTACCATCGGTAGTAATTAATGTTTGCCCTTTATATTGTAATAAATCTTGAAAGTATGAGGAAGATAGAATTATGTTCTTCTCTTTATTAAGCACAATATCATTACCATCATAATTTTTAATAATATTCGGTTTTACGTTTGTGCTAGAAAAATCAGGAGACGTATCAAAATGAGAAATAAAACCGATAGTAGGTACTTCGAAATCTACGTTTGAAGGCAAAGTTGCCATAATGTAGGCATTGTTATCAATTGTAACATCTTTTAAGCCAATCGAGCGGAGTTCTTCTACCAATTTATTCGCCAAATTCCACTGCTTTTCAGTGCTTGGTGTAGTCTCTGATGATGAATCGCTTTGTGTGTCAATAGTAACATAACTAATAAAACGGTCAATGATATGCTGCATGGTAAAAATGATTTTATCAAAAATAGGGTTATATATCGTAATTTAGTAAATGTAAGATTTGATAAATATGATGATGAAGATATTAAGATTGTTGATGGTGTTTAGTTCCTTTTTATTTCTAAATAAAACGTATGCACAGGCAGATTGTATACTTGGTGTGGGTCTAACGAATGATTCAATAATTTCTGATGTATTTCAATTAAATGAGGTGCAACATGAAAAATTGGTGAGTTTCAGTGCAGAATTAAAGTATCGAAACGATTTATTGAATAATGAATTACAGAACGTTAAGAGTAGACATCCGCAAAGTAATGTTAAGGAGTTGAGCCAATTAGCTGATAAATATAAAAGTGTGATGGATAGTATGGCTAGCGTTCAAACAATGATTGACAAACGTATGTTGACCTTGTTTAATTCAAAGCAATATGAATTATATCGTAATCTGTGTAAAGAAGCCTCACGATCACCATTGATTATAATTCCCACTGTTTACTCAGATAGTACGAACAAGGAAAACAGATAATATATTTCGTGCATTTTTCAAATACACTTTTGTATTTTTGGAAATCTAAAATATATAAATGTACAGGCTTCTTATTAGACCTATTTTGTTCCTTTTTGACCCTGAAAAAGTTCACTACATAAGTTTTTCTACCATTAAATTTTTGTCAAAGATTGGATTGTCTGGTCTTTTTAAATCTATATTTCTGATAGAAGACCAACGCTTGGAGCGTAATCTATTTGGTCTAAAATTTAAAAACCCAGTAGGGTTAGCAGCCGGTTTTGATAAAAATGCTGTACTCTATAATGAATTATCAGATTTCGGATTTGGATTCGTTGAAATAGGAACACTTACACCTAAACCTCAAGATGGTAATCCTAAAAAAAGACTTTTTCGTCTAAAAGATGACAAAGCTATTATTAACCGCATGGGCTTTAATAACAATGGGGTTTTTGAGGCAGCCGAAAAATTAAAAAAGGATCATAGGGTCTTAATCGGGGGTAATATCGGTAAGAATAAGGTTACCCCAAATAACGAGGCAATTAAAGATTATTTAATATGTTTCGATGCCTTGTTTGACCATGTAGACTATTTCGTAGTAAATGTTAGTTCGCCCAACACACCTGGTTTACGCGAGTTGCAAGACAAAGAACCGCTTATGGCGCTATTAAATGAATTGCAATTAGAAAACTCTAAACTAAGTACTAGAAAGAAAACCATTCGCAAGCCAATACTATTGAAAATAGCACCGGATTTAACGGATAGTCAGTTATTAGATATTATTGAAATTGTTGATACAACTAAGATTGATGGGGTAATTGCTACAAACACAACTATCTCAAGAGAAAATTTAAAATCTCATGCGCTTCTAATTGAAGAAGCTGGGGGTTTAAGTGGTTTGCCTTTAAAAAACAGAAGTACTGAGGTAATTAGGTTTTTGGCAGAAAAGAGTAATAAATCTTTTCCTATTATTGGGGTAGGTGGTATTCATTCTGCGGAAGATGCTATTGAGAAATTTGAGGCAGGTGCAGATTTAATTCAATTGTGGACAGGCTTTGTATATGAGGGACCAGAATTGGTAAAGAAAATTAATAAAGCATTATTAAAAAAAGTTAGTATTTAAGAGGAATTCAATACGATTTAGCGATTGTGTATTTCAAACTTGAATTCGAATGAATTACATTTATAATTAAAGCCTTTGTACTACTAAAATGTACAAAGGCTTTAATCTGTATTATCAGATTGTTTTTTAATTATTGAACGGTCCAATAATCAATGACTAAAACATCATCTAAATATGGAGTTAATACTGCACCAAATGCTTTGTGGTCTGGGTGAGGTAAATAAATAGCACGGTCTTCTTCGCTTTCAAAGGTTAGAAAAAACGCATGGGTGAAACCTTTTTCTAATCCTTCAGGACTATTGTTTAACCCCCATTCATATCCTTTTATTTGTTCAATTTTAGAAGGTAAGGCACTAAAAGCATTTTCGACTTCTTTTAGTTGTGATTTGGTGGTTCCTTCTTTAAACTTAAAAAGAACTACATGTCTTAAAAGACTATCGGTCTTGATATTTAGTAGATTGTTAGTATTCTCATTGGTAGAAGCAAAAGAATTTGCCATAAATGAAATACTGATTAAAAAGATAAGTGCTTTAATTTTCATAGTATTGATTTTTTTTAACAAGATATTAAAATTTAGGTGTAAATAAAGGTAATTTGTAAATTACCGTTTAACCTAATGGCCCTTATTTTGAATTATGAAATTTTGCTGGCTTTTTCTATGGCCACTGCAGTATTGGCAATTTCGCCCGGACCCGATAATATTTTTGTGCTCATACAAAGTATTACGAATGGAAGAAAATTTGGCCTTGCAGTCGTAGCTGGTCTAATGACAGGGTGCTTGGTGCATACTACCTTATTGGCTTTTGGTGTTTCGGCGATAATAAAAAATAATCCAATCATATTTACAATTATTAAAATTTTTGGAGCGGTTTACTTATTGTATTTGGCTATTTCAGTTTATAGAGGAGGAAATACTATTTCAATTAATATTGAAAACAAACAGGTTAAAAGCTTAAGTAGTTTATTTCGGCAAGGTTTTATAATGAATGTTTTAAACCCTAAGGTTACTATTTTTTTTCTAGCCTTTTTTCCGGGTTTTTTATTTTCAAATAGTATAAGTACTATTATTCAATTCTATGTTTTAGGACTTTTGTTTATTGTGATTTCATCTTTAGTATTTAGCAGTATCGCTTTATTATCGGGTAGTATTTCAACTTTTTTGAGAGGGAATAAAAAAACTGGATTTGTACTTAAGTGGGTTCAAGTAATTGTATTTATTGGGATAGCTATTTTTTTATTATTCGGATAGCTTATTTCTTGTATAATTAAGACTTACTTAATTTGAGTTTGTATTTTTACATAATGTCCGATTCAAAAATTAAAATAATAGAATGTCCTAGAGATGCTATGCAAGGCATAAGGGATTTTATACCTACACTTGAAAAAGTTAGGTATATACAGTCATTATTGGGTTGTGGCTTTGATACTTTAGATTTTGGAAGTTTTGTTTCTCCTAAGGCAATACCCCAAATGGTTGATACGGCAGAGGTTCTAGCAAATCTAGACCTATCCGAAACGAAGACAAAATTACTAGCTATAGTTGCGAATGTAAGAGGTGCCGAGGAGGCGGTTTTACATCCAGAAATAGAGTATTTAGGATTTCCTTTTTCCATATCAGAGAATTTTCAAATGCGAAATACTCATAAAACTATTGCGCAATCTGTAGAAACATTACAAGAGATTTTTAATTTGGCAGATGCTGCAAATAAAGAGGTGGTGACTTATATATCGATGGGCTTCGGTAATCCATACGGTGACCCTTGGAATGTAGAAATAGTAGGTGAATGGACTGAAAGATTAGCTGGAATGGGAGCAAAAATTTTATCCTTATCAGATACCGTGGGTACGTCTGACCCAGAAACAATTAAATATCTCTTCTCAAACCTTATTCCTAAATATCCAACTATAGAATTTGGAGCTCATTTACATACAACGCCAACTAAATGGTATGAGAAAATAGAAGCGGCGCATATAGCCGGATGTAATCGTTTTGATGGTGCTATTCAGGGTTTTGGGGGTTGTCCTATGGCTAAAGATGAGCTTACCGGTAATATGCCAACAGAGAAAATGCTTTCCTATTTTACTTCAGAAAAAACTGATACTGGTGTTAATTGGATGGCTTTTGAAGCTTCCTATAATAAGGCAACCGAGCTTTTCAAGCAATATCATTAGAATATACTACAAGAGAAATTATTCCATATTTTATACCGACTTAAGTTTATTTAGATTTATTACAAATAAAACTTGCCAATGTTTAAAATGATTTTAAATTTGCACTCTGTTAATAATATTATCTATAACAAGTCTAAATAAAAATAATTAAAATCATGAAAAATAGATTTCTTTTAGTATTCATTCTTTTTGTTGGTGCAATACAAGCACAAACAAAAACAGATTCAATAACCTTAGTTCCACAATCTCAACTGAATGCTGCACAAAGGTTACTTTCAGGTAACTATGCTTCGGCAGTAACGGTTGGTGCTTATGCTGAAATGTTATATAATCAACCTGAAGGTGATAATGGAGAGTTAGATATTCAACGTATGGTGTTGCTTTTTGGATACCGTTTCAATGATAAAACACAATTTGTTACAGAAGTAGAACTAGAACATGTAAATGAAATTTATGTTGAACAAGCTTTCATTAATTATTCTGTAGGAAGCAATGTGAGTTTAAGAGGAGGGTTAATGCTTGTGCCAATGGGTATTGTTAACGAGTTTCATGAGCCTACCACTTTTAATGGAACAGAAAGGCCGGGTATGGATAATGCAATTGTACCTACTACATGGCGTGAAATAGGTATAGGTGTAGCAGGTAGATTTAATAACCTAAATTTAGGTTATCAAGCCTATGTATTTAATGGATTCAAATCGACTGAAGCAAATGGCGAGGGCGGATTATCTGGTTTTTTAGGAGGTTCTAGTGGTTTGCGTGGTGGTCGACAAAAAGCTATACAGTCTACAATTGACAGTCCTACTTTGTCTACAAAATTAGATTATTATGGTATCCCTGGCTTACGTTTAGGTCTTTCTACATATTTTGGAAAAACACAGGCAGCGGATGATATTGAGACTATTGATGGTGCAAATATTGGTATTGCGATGGTAGGTGTAGATGCTCGTTACGCATATCAGCGATTTACAGCTAGAGGTCAATTTATAAATGCTTCTTTATCTGATACCGAAGAATATAACACGGCAACAGGAAGAGATTTAGGTAGTGCATTAAGAGGTTATTATGTTGAAGGGGCTTATAATTTGCTTCCTATTGAAAAAGAACAAAAATTATTTATTTTCACTAGGTTCGAGCAATACGATACTCATGCTAGTACAGCTGGTAACTTGGTAAGAAATGAAGCGTATGATAGAACTGATGTTACTAGTGGTTTAACATATCATATCGCACCAGGCGTAGTAGTAAAAGGAGATTATCAATTTAGAAGTAACGCGCTAGATGGTGCTGATGTAAAAGATAGACTTAACTTTGGAATTGGAGTTTGGTTTTAATAGTATCTTAAAAGTTGTGTTGTATGAAGTGCATATTTAAAAAAGTTTCAATTGGTTTAATTACCGTCTTATTATTGTTGGGTTTTGGTCTTCCAAAAAATATTCAAAAGAAGATAGATAAAGAAGTATCAGCTTATTTTGATATAGAATCTTTTACTATGGAACTCATTTCAATACCAAATAGCAGACAATTAGATTTGCCAAGTAAATTTGATGGAGAAAATCTATTTCGTTTGTTCGATGGTAAAAGTCCTATAGGATATATTTTTGTAGACCAAGCACCAAGTAAAACGGCTAATTTTGATTATATGGTTTTACTTGATAATAATTTTAAGATTTTACATTCAAAAGTTTTAATCTATCGCGAAGAATACGGCGGTGAAATAGGTAGTAAGCGTTGGTTAAGACAATTTAATGGTAAAGTACCTGGAAACCGTGTAAATCACGAAAGTAATATAGATGGAATTGCTGGGGCTACTATTTCGGTACGATCAATGACCAATGCTATAGATAATCTTTTGCAAAGCATTGCGATTTTGAAAGAACAAAAAGCGCTATAATGAATATTAACGGCCTTTTATCTAAATTTCCGAAACCTATAAGAGTATTTATAGGTGCTTTCGTAATTATACTTTCAGTAGGGTATTATACAGGTTTACTATTTGTTTCGGAAACTAGTACAGCCTCTGTTGATGGAATTGAAGAGAACTACTTAGGAAATGAGTCAGATGAAAATGCTGATGTTATGAAGTTTAAGAAAAGCGAAAGACAGCTGTTAACTATTATTCATACCCATATTCTGTCAATGTCTTTTATTTTTTTCTTGCTCGGTATTTTGGTCTGGCTCACTAATCTTCCAGTTAAACTTAAACTCTTTTTAACGGTTGAACCTTTTTTATCAGTATTGCTCACCTTTGGCGGTATTTACTTGCTTTGGACAGGTGTTTTATGGTTCAAGTATATCGTAATAGTTTCAGGTGCTTTAATGACAGCCACTTTTACTGCTTCTGCTTTAATAGTGTTATACCAATTAACTTTTCCCAATCAAAATGCAACTGATTTTAACCAATAATATTCACTATATTTGCACGCAATTAAATCCTTAATTGCTATGCAAGCCCACCAAAATAAAATTCTAGGAGAAGGTCTAACATACGACGACGTATTATTAGTTCCTGCTTTTTCTGATGTACTTCCAAGAGAAGTAAATATTCAGGCAAAATTCACAAGAAATATTACTATCAATGTTCCAATCATATCTGCGGCTATGGATACGGTTACAGAGTCTAGAATGGCTATTGCCATGGCTCAAGAAGGTGGTATTGGTGTTTTGCATAAGAATATGACCATTGAGCAGCAAGCCATGAAGGTAAGAAAAGTGAAAAGGGCTGAAAGTGGAATGATTTTAGACCCAGTGACTTTACCTTTAGATTCTAAAGTAAAAGATGCAAAGGCCAGTATGAAAGAGTATAGTATTGGTGGTATTCCGATTGTAGATGATGCCGGAAAATTATTGGGTATTGTTACCAATAGGGATTTACGTTTCGAGAAAAATAATGAACGTCCAATAGCTGAAGTAATGACTTCAGAAAATTTGGTCACTGCAGAAGAGGGTACTTCATTATCGGAGGCTGAAGATATACTTCAACAACATAAAATCGAAAAGCTTCCAGTTGTAACAAAGGACAACATTTTAGTAGGACTAATAACTTTTAGAGATATTACCAAATTAACTCAAAAGCCTATCGCTAATAAAGACCAATACGGAAGATTACGTGTCGCTGCTGCCTTAGGTGTTACTGCCGATGCTGTAGAAAGGGCTGAGGCTTTAGTTAATGCGGGTGTAGATGCAGTTGTTATCGATACGGCCCATGGTCATACAAAAGGTGTCGTAGCTGTTTTAAAAGCAGTAAAGAATAAGTTTCCGAATTTAGATGTTATCGTAGGTAATATTGCAACAGGTGAAGCTGCAAAATATTTGGTAGCAGCTGGTGCAGATGCGGTTAAAGTGGGTATTGGTCCAGGTTCTATTTGTACTACTCGTGTAGTTGCGGGAGTTGGTTTTCCTCAATTCTCTGCTGTGCTAGAAGTTGCAGCCGCAATTAAAGGCTCTGGTGTACCTGTTATTGCTGATGGTGGAATACGATATACGGGAGATATACCTAAAGCTATAGCAGCTGGTGCAGATACCGTTATGTTGGGATCGCTTTTAGCTGGCACAAAAGAATCTCCAGGAGAAACCATTATATATGAAGGACGAAAGTTTAAATCATATAGGGGTATGGGTTCTGTTGAAGCTATGAAACAAGGTAGTAAAGATCGTTATTTTCAAGATGTAGAAGATGATATTAAAAAGTTGGTTCCAGAAGGTATTGTAGGTCGTGTTCCTTATAAAGGTGATCTGTTTGAAAGTATTCATCAGTTTATAGGAGGACTAAGAGCTGGTATGGGATACTGTGGGGCGAAAGATATTGCAACATTACAAGATACGGGTAGATTTGTGAAAATTACTGCTAGTGGTATTAATGAGAGTCATCCACATGATGTTACTATCACCAAGGAAAGTCCGAATTATAGTAGATAGAAAAAAATAGTGCATAAAAAAAGAGGTCTAAAAGACCTCTTTTTTTATTTGTTTATGTAGTATTTTATTTGCCTGACTTATTAACGTAGGCATCCCATTTTTTCTCCTTATAAATATTATCACCAAAATAACGGGCTATTTCTAAAAATGGCTTTGGTTTTTGATATCCAGGTACTGGTGATAGCATATTTAGTTCTTCATCCAAAAATATCGTTGTTGGGTAACTTAAACGACCCTGCATTAAGGCAGCGGCAAATTCATGATAGCCTTTTCTTCCTGAGGGTACGAATTTATAAGATTTTCCTTTGTACTCAATAGGTTCTTTTCCTTCTCCATCTAGCTTAACCATATAATAGTTTTCTGCCATGTAAGCGGCAACTTCAGGGTTTTGAAAGGTGTCTTTATCCATTTTCTTGCACCATCCACACCAATCGGTATAGACATCTACGAATACTTTTTTAGGATTTTTATCGGTTGCGGCTAATTCAGCAGCTTCATTCCAAGAAAGCCAATTTACCTCTTGAGCAAAAGTAGTGCTCGAGATAAGTATAAAGGCGACAAACAAAACTGTTTTTGAAATATAAAGAGCGTAAGATTTCATATATTTTTAAGATATTAGTCCAATTACAATACCAAAACTAACGCATTTTTACATTCTTTATTTCACTTTGGCAATTTCTTTAACTTCGAATAAATCTTTAACGTCCACTTGATTACGTATTAAATCATCAAAAGTTTCTCTTTCACGAATAAGAATCGCTTTGCCATTGTGCCATAAAACCTCTGGTGGTCTAAATCTAGAATTGTAATTGCTGGCCATTGTAAAGCAATAAGCACCAGCATTTTTAAAGCAGAGAATATCACCTTCTGTTATCTCGTTAATTCTCTTGTTGCTTGCAAATGTATCGGTCTCACATATATAACCCACAACAGAGTAATAACGTTCTCTTCCTTCTAGATTAGATATGTTTTTTATGGTATGTGTAGCACCGTAAAGCATTGGGCGTATTAAATGGTTGAAACCGGAATCTACACTTGCAAATACGGTTGAGGTAGTCTGTTTAACAACATTTACTTTGGCTAAAAAAACTCCGGCTTCGCTTACCAAAAATTTACCAGGCTCAAATGCCAAAGTCAAATCTTTGCCATATTCTCTACAAAACTCATTGAAACGGGTGCTCAATTTTTTACCTAACTCTTCAACGTTGGTTTCAATATCACCTTCTTTATAAGGAACCTTAAAACCACTACCGAAATCGATAAAATCAAGATTTTTAAAATTTCGGGCTGTTTCGAATAATATTTCAGACGCATAAAGAAAAACATCGATATCTAAAATATCACTTCCGGTATGCATATGAATACCATTGATATTCATTTTTGTCAACTCTACAATGCGAAGCAGATGTGGAATTTGATGAATGCTGATTCCGAATTTAGAATCTATATGCCCTACTGAAATATTAGAATTACCTCCGGCCATTACATGCGGATTAATTCTTATACATACAGGTATAGTTGGATGTTTGCTGCCAAACTGTTCTAGTATAGATAAATTGTCAATGTTAATACGTACACCAAGTTTAGAAGCTGCTTCAATTTCTTCAAGCGAAACACCATTGGGTGTAAATATGATAGATTCTGGTTTGAAGCCAGCCAACAAGCCTAATTTTACTTCTTGTATAGAAACCGTGTCTAAACCGCTACCAAGACTATTCATTAATCTTAAAATAGTAATATTAGACAAGGCTTTTGCCGCATAATTGAGCTTTAATTTCTTAACTGATCCAAAGGCTTTGGTCAATCTATTGAACTGTGAAACTATTTTTTCCGAGTCATAAACATAAACTGGATCACCAAAGGTTTTTGCTATTTGCAACAAATCCTCATTTTTCATACTATACAATTTTATACAAAGTTACTTCTCTAATTGGACAGCAACAAAAATAATCACATAAAAACAATAAAAATAACAAAATGTGATATTTGCAACAATCAGACAATATATTTATTTTGGCTTACTGTAAAGTCCTTTGTAATTTTATACAATGAAAATACCTTTATTTCCATTACAGTCTATATTTTTTCCTGGAGAAACAGTACCGCTTCATATTTTTGAAGAACGATATAAGCAATTGATAACCGATTGTAGAGAGGAAGCTATCACTTTTGGTATTCCCGTATTCATAAACAATAAGATGGAGTATGGTGTTGAGGTTCAATTGGTAGAAGTGGTAAGTACTTACGATAGTGGTGAAATGGATGTTGTTTGTGTAGCAAGGCAAGTTTTTAAATTGCTGGCTTTTGAACAGAGCATGCCAGGCAAATTATATGCTGGTGGTATTGTTAAGCTTTTAGATTACGACTATGAGGCATCCATAGAAAAAAAACAAACTATTATTAAAGGTATATATCAATTATATACTATAATGCAAGTGCCATTTAAAGAGCTAAATGCAGAGGTATTCAATAGTTTTACATTGGCTCATAAAATAGGATTGTCTTTCGAACAAGAATATCAATTGCTTCAGATTCCTACAGAGAACGATCGGCTTAATTTTATAAGCTTACATTTAACTGCTACTATTACCGTGTTATCTGAAGTAGAACGAACAAAGAAAATAATAGAACTTAATGGTCATTTCAAAAATTTTGATCCTTTAGATTTTCAAGATTGGGAAATGTGAGAATTATTAGGCTGTAATATTGGATCACTTTAAACAAGATTTGTGGTTTTATACGGTTTATTCATAGAGTTATTCTAATTAATCACTTGTATTTTTAGATTATTACTTAGTGTTTCCTATTTTTGCTTAACAATTAAAATCACCATATATATGAACCTTCACGAATATCAAGGAAAAGAGATATTAGCAAGTTTTGGGGTGCGCATCCAAAGAGGAATAGTTGCCCATAATGCAAAAGAGGCTGTTGAGGCTGCAAAGCAATTAACTGCTGAAACCGGAACTGGATGGCATGTTATTAAAGCTCAAGTACACGCAGGTGGTCGTGGTAAAGGCGGTGGTGTTAAATTGGCTAAAAACCTTAAAGAGGTAGAAGAAATAGCAAACCAGATTATTGGTATGAAGCTAATTACACCTCAAACTTCTGCAGAAGGTAAAAAAGTTCATCAAGTATTGGTAGCTGAAGATGTATACTACCCAGGAAACAGTGAAACTAAAGAATTTTACATGTCTGTCCTTTTAAACAGGGCTACTGGTAAGAATATGATTATGTATTCTACAGAAGGTGGTATGGATATTGAAGAGGTAGCTGAACACACTCCTCATTTGATTTTTACTGAAGAAATTGACCCAGCAACTGGTATTTTAGGGTTTCAAGCTAGAAAAATAGCTTTTAACCTTGGTCTTTCTGGTACTGCATTCAAAGAGATGACCAAATTTGTGTCTTCTTTATATAAGGCATATGTTGAAAGTGATTCAAGTATGTTTGAAATCAATCCGGTATTGAAAACTTCTGATGATAAGATTATGGCGGTAGATGCAAAAGTATCTATTGATGATAATGCACTTTATCGCAGAAGGCAATATGCTGAAATGCGTGATTTAAGAGAAGAAAATCCGATTGAAGTTGAAGCTAGAGAAGTTGGTCTTAACTATGTAGATTTAGACGGTAACGTTGGCTGTATGGTTAACGGTGCAGGTCTTGCTATGGCAACTATGGATTTGATTAAAATGGCAGGTGGTGAGCCAGCTAATTTCTTAGATGTTGGTGGTACTGCTGATGCAAAAAGAGTTGAAGAAGCTTTTAGAATCATATTAAAAGATCCAAACGTAAAAGCTATTCTAATCAATATTTTTGGAGGTATCGTTCGTTGTGACCGTGTCGCACAGGGTGTTGTTGATGCATACAAGAATATGGGTGATTCAATGAAAGTGCCGATTATTGTTCGATTACAAGGTACAAATGCTGAATTAGCAAAAGAGATAATTGATAATTCTGGACTAGCTGTTCAATCGGCTGTTCAGTTTCAAGAAGCTGCAGATAAAGTTAAAGCTGTATTGGCTTAAACACGTTTGCCTAACATATGATATTAAAGACCATTCTAACAGAATGGTCTTTTTTTTGTTTTAAACTTTTCTAAATATGATAATTTATGTAAAATTTAAAACAGCCTGAATATGTAGTATATGTAAGCCGAATGAAATAATGGTTAAGACTTTTAAAAATTGAATTATCTGTTCTTTTGATATTTAATTTTACTAGAAGAAATTGAGTAATTTTTATTAAAATGATGTTAAAGTTGAGAATATCGGTAACATTATCAATTTTCAAACGTCATTTTAGTAATTCATCATCAATCAATTATTAATCAATCTTCAGAGTTTCTGGAGGAAAAACAAAAAGTCATGAGAAAATTAAGTTTAGTAGTGGTAGCTGCAATGCTACTTGCAACAGGTAATGTATTGGCAAACGATACAACAACTGAAAATCCCACCAAAAGTCTTTCATCACAGATATCAGCTATGTTATCAGAAAATAATTTTTCTGAGGAACAATCTGATTTGACAGCTCAAGTTCGTTTTACATTAAATACGGATGGCGAAATTGTAGTGTTATCTGTAAGTACAGATTTTGAAAAAATGGAAAGTTTCGTTAAGAATAAACTAAACTATCAGAAAGTAAATTTAAATGAAGTGGAAGAAGGTAAAATTTATACTATTCCGGTTCGTGTAAAAGCTTAATCTATTTAAAAGTTTATGAGAAAAAATCCTGATTCACTAAAGTGAATCAGGATTTTTTCTTGTTTTTATATTTTACCTGTCCAATTGCTTTGTCTACTTTTTTAAGCTGCTTGGTTTTAAAATCTTCTCGTTCATTAAACTTTTTACTAGGCTTTTCAGAAGTGGTATTCATTGCTAAAAGTACTTCCCCTGGATTTTTTGGATTATCCTTAGTACCACGTAAATGAAGAACAAGACCATTTAAAAAATTGCGTAAAACCTGATCACCACATTCCATGTAATTTGGGTGGTCTTCCTTCCTAAAAAATGCACCTAACTCACTCTTAGAAATCTTAAAATCTACTAATTGAAGTATTTCAACGATTTCATCATCTCTGAATTTTAAGGCTACTCTTAATTTTTTAAATATATCGTTATTGGTCATACTATTAATTTAAGCTCTGCAAGTTATTATAAAATTATGTACCCATTGGTTTGTGTGTTATGTTTTTTACTGGGTAGGCATACTTTTTATACTGTTCAAGCAAGTTTTAATACTATGCATTCAAATTAAAAAATAGCTGGTTTTAGGAAAGAAAAGTTTTTATAGGTCGATTGCCTGTAGATATGTAGCGGAAACATGTGATAAAATATACGATTGCTTAAAAATTGGAGTTAGTATAATGAATGTCAATATATTACATTGATTTATGCCTACAGAAAAAGAAAAACTAAGTATTTTATCGGAAATGATTGCGTTTGCCAAAGTCAACAATGAATTGAGGGAAACGGAATATGATTTTCTTTTTTCTGTTGCGCAACAATTAGAGGTAAGTAAAAAAAGCTTCGATAGTTTGTTTACGCAGAATGTTGAGCATATAATACCTAAATCACAGTCTGACCGAATTGTTCAGTTTCATAGACTGCTATTGTTAATGAATGTTGACAATAAACAAGAATTGATTGAGATAAGGCGAATACATGATATAGGGTTGAAAATGGGTTTGCCACCAGGTGCAATTCAACAAGTATTAATAATTATGCATAAATACCCCGATAAAATTGTTCCGCCTGAGATGTTGATAGCCATTTTTAAAGCGCATTATAATTAAGACCACGAGATAAATTCAGTATCAATTTTTAAAAGGTCTCTTTTATTTTCAATATTCAATTTTGCATCTTCTCGCAATTCATTGATTTCTATTTCAATATCTTCTAATTGGGTAGAATTTATAACGTGAAATGTTAGCGATTTTAGCATATGCATCAATTTTCTCATTACTGTTATATCATGTTTACAATATTGGCGATAAGTAGCCATAACATTGTAAAGTACCTCTGAAAATTTCGAACATTTAATATACGCCCAATTGTCTCCATTTGTATCAGTAATATATTCATATTCTTGTTTTTTCATTAAAGTTATAAATAATGAAGTGAGGTAATCAATGGTATTTAATGCAGTGCCTGGATCGTTTATTCCCGGTGACATCGCTTTAACTCCGATTTCCGAGATTTGTCTAAAACCATAAATGTAATTTTCACCCATAAGCTCTTCATCGCTAAAAAGTAAGGTGTCCATAATTTTGTCCTTTAATTCTTCATCAATAGGTTTTTCAGTTAAAAGTCCGATGGTACCGTCAATGATAAATTGACCTTTAAATAGATGTATAATTGCCTTTGTATCGTTCTCCTTACATAATTCCTTTAGGTCTTCCTTAAGTAATCCATAAAAATAGCCGGATTTAGTAATTTCATATTTTTCCCAATTTTCAGTTTCGGGAAAATCAAAAGATTTCCCTTTCTCATTGTCAACGATATTTTCAATTTCTGACTTTGTTTTTCGGTGAATGTCTATTAAGATATTGCCAACTTGTATGGCTTGTGAAATATGGTGAATGAAATAAATGAACGACGCTAGGCACAGTACAGTTAAAATAATACCTATTAATACTGAAAATCCTGGTGTTTGATAAGAATTCTCAGTGGGTTCAATTGAGATAAGAATAAAGATGTTGTAAAGTATGGTAGCAATGTACAAGCCTAATACAAATTGATGCTTTTCATCTGAAATAATACCTGGTAACACCCTTGGTGAGAAATTACTAGAAGCTTGGTTCAATAAAACCATAACCATCGAAAAGCTAAAGACCGTTAATGAAAACAAACCGCCAATTAAGGTGCTCAGTATAGTTTTGGCGGTATCGGTATCATCTATTACCAAACCTGGCGCTACTTCTATTAAATAGCTAGAAATGTTTAATTGTTCTAAGTAGATCAATAAAAATGCTAGCGCTAACCCAGCTATTGAAATTATGGTCGGTAAGAAGGCAATTTTATTGCGTACTCGCTGTACGAAGTTGGTAAATCTATCCATGAATTCAGTTTCGTTATAAAACTAGTCAAAATAGGCTCTTTAAAATGACCGGTTTAATAAATTTAAAAACTCAAAACACACTATTTTGACAAAATGTCATGATGCTATGTGTCTTTTAAGACATAATGGCATTAAAAATGGATTGGTATGTAGTTTGTTCTAATCTTAAAAAATAATAACACAATTAATTTAAAATATACGATTATGAGTTTAACTAAGAGAAATGAAGTTATGTTCCCAGCTTTAATGAATGAAATATTTAGACCAGATTGGTTCGGTGGAACACAAAATGCAAGAACTGCAGTACCAGCAGTAAATATTAAAGAGAACCAAGAGAATTTTGAATTGGAGCTTTTTGTGCCAGGAAGAAGTAAGGATGAGCTTATCATTGAAATTGATGATTCTATTTTGACTATTTCATCTGAAACTAAGGAGGAAAATGAAGAAACTAAAGAAAATTTTACA
>TARA_R110002074_G_scaffold93101_2_pt1 | contig 49035 bp, 47 predicted proteins | sample TARA_R110002074 | Tara Oceans TARA_R110002074 (sample SAMEA4397215) | marine metagenome | biome: Polar Biome; feature: [MIX] marine epipelagic wind mixed layer (ENVO:01000061); material: water (ENVO:00002006), including particulate matter (ENVO:01000060) such as... | depth 10-100 m
CTACAAAAGACTTACCCTGGGACGCTGTTCTTATGGGTAGCGTGATAAGTACTGTTGTTATTAGATGGTGCGATTCCTTCTAGAATTGTCCCAAATTACTCTTTTCGATTTACTCAACATAACGTACTTACTAACCCTTTGGTTATGACTCCCTCTTTCCAGGTTTAGTTGATTGTTTCCATTGTTTGCTCTTTCTGTACTCATTACTTACTTGTTAAATTTAGTTCGAACTTATAATTAGTCTCGTCCTTTAATAACGGCTGAGTTATGTTCAGAAAGGATAGTTTCTACATGCGTTTTCGCAATGCTATATTCAACTTCTCCAGTTTCATCCTCATACTGTACAGGGTCATCCACACCCAACATGATAAATGCTTCAATTCTTTCAACAGATGATGCTGATTTATAGTCGCTATTACCGCTAGGATATGGCTTATAGGAAGTATTAGTACGTTTGTATACTTCATTAAAATCAATTCCCAACTCTTTAACCAATCTCTGTCCATCTTTTAATATTCCAAATTTGTCTGTATCTAAGTAAGGAGTAAAATACCCTACTCTTTCTGCATCCCAATTTCCTTCTCTGAAAGCTGTATCATCCGCGTCTCTAAACTCTTGTCTACAGTCCGGATACACTGCATGATCACCTGCGTGAATACCTAAAGCAATATCACAGGTCTCTTCTGCTTTATTAGCTACTGATAATGCTACAGCTTGTGTAATAGAAGCAAATATTTTATTTCTATTAGGTACAACTGTTTCTTTCATATTATCATTCTCATAATGTCCTTCAGGTACATCTTCTCCTCCTTCAACTAATGCTGAATCTAGAAGACTTTCTAGTCCGTCTAGTTTGATTTGACGATAATTAACTCTATGACCATTATCAGCTAGATAATTAATTAGAGATTGAGCTTTTTCTAACTCTACTCTATGCTTTTGACCATAATCGAATGAAATACCAGTTACGGTATCATATTCTTTTAATGCTCTTAATAATAGTGTGGAACTATCCATTCCTCCACTTAATGAAACTACTACATGCTTTGCCATGTTCTTTTTAATTTTAATTTGCCAGGTATTAGTAACGTATAGGCGGACGTTTTAATTAATATATGAAATATACTTCTATATTCCAACCTTATTCTTCAAGTATTGAAGTTAGTGAATTACTAACGGTTTTCCATTTAGCAGCATACTCTTTTAAACTGTATACTTTTTTAGTAGGGTCACCATTAAGTAACTCTTTAGCAACTGTTTTTAGAGCTCCTCCAAAATGGGCTGGGTAGCATATGGTTTTGATATATTCGGTATTGTTATCTCCTTTGATAACTCTTTCGTAAACCGTATAACCTCCTGATTGAGATTTAGCGATAAAAAATGGTTCCATTACCGGATCTTGGATCACGGTATCACCTGCGGGTATTGAATCTGGTTTTCTTAACATAACTGATTTTGTTTATTTAAAATAATATTAATTCTTTTAATGCTTGTTCTCTTAACTGTCCTACTTCTTTCTTTACATCTTTACCTTCTTGTATTACGACTGTAAACGGTATACTCTTAACTTTGTATTCTGCTGCTAATCCAGTAGTATCCGTTTCAATATTTACATTGATAAACTCTACTTTATCTTTTAACTCTTCAGCTACTTTATTAAAAGTTTTAGCATAGACTTTACATGGTCCACACCAATCGGCGTAAAACTTAATTACTTTTGTTCCCATACGGCTTGTTGTTGTTGTAAGTATCGGCTTTTGAAAATTTAGCTCGAGGCTTTGAAGTTGATGATGATTTAGTTGGTTTATCCAACCAGCTCAAGAGTTGAGCTACGTTTTGTTTTGCGGAATTCTGCGACATAAATAACTTATTTTGTTTATATTCTATATATACAATATACGAACTAAAAGGGGTAAAAGCAACTGTTAATAGTAATAACTTCCTAATTGATATCTAGCGTACCAAGTAAGGTTTCCACCATAGCTACCTGATGTTATTGTAACTGGGTTATTAGCTAATTTAGAACCACTAAATGCACTATTACCGAACCATCCTGCAAATTCGTATGGATAAGTTGCTGTTGCATCTAGAGTCAATGTAGGGCTGTTACCGAAATCTTGACGGTAATTAACTTCTGATGAAGTAGTAACTTCTGATGAGCCTATTATTTCTACTGAACCGTATGATCCAGCGTTTACTGTATAAAAGAATACGTTTTGTGCTAATTCTCCAATACTTCCGGAACCTAAGTTAACGCAAGTAGTAAGATTTTGTACATAAAACTGCGTTGTATTGTCCTCTACAGTAAAGTGCAGTCCTTTGTATAAATCTGCTCCAGTAAATACTCCACTTGCAGATACACTACTAGTAAGTAAGTTAGATGCAGATACGGAGTTCTGAAATATATTCAGTGTGAGTATATCACCTGAGATTGCTGTATTTTTTATTTCGACTACTTTACTCATATCTTATAAATAGGTTAACCATCACAACTTAAACATTCTGTAGACGTTCTACTACCGATATCTCCATTAATTACACTATCAGTACGAAGATAGTATAGTGTTTTAATACCTAATCTCCAAGCTGTTTGATGTACTTCGTTAATAAATTTAGGACTATCAGTAGGATCGAAAGCTAAATTAAGTGATTGAGTTTGATCAATATACTTCTGCCTAGCTGCTGCTTGCTCTACTAACTTTAATTGGTTAATTTCAGCAAAAGTAAGGAATATTGGTTTATCCTCTGAAGGCATTACATCTTCAGGTAAATTAGCGATAGAACCTCTATCTTTCATAATTTGATCCCAAATTTCTTCACTATTATGGCCTCTTTCCTCTAAATAGGATTCTAAAGCTCCGTTTTTACGTATAAAAGTGCCTTTAGCAGAGTTAAATGTGTATACATTAGCTGGTACTGGTTCTATTCCTGCAGATACTCCTCCTGCTATAGTACTATTAGAAACTGTTGGTGCAATAGCCATAACATGAGTATTTCTCATACCAGTACCTTTACACCATAGCGGTTCTCCGTATTCATCTGCTAATTTTCTTGAAGCATTTTCAGCTTTCTGTTTAATATCGGAAAATATCTGATGAGTATACGATGTTGCAGCTATAGAATCAAAAGGAATTCTTTCGTCCTGTAAAAATGTATGCCATCCTAATACTCCTAATCCAATTGCTCTTCCTTTCTTAGCAGATCTATGAGACCTTACTAAAGATTCTTTACCATTAGTTTTAACTAAAAACTCTTCCATTACTCCGTCTAAGAAGTAAATTGCAGTTTCAATTAAGTCACTATTCTTCCATTCGTGGTATTTAGATAAATTAACAGATGAAAGACAACATATAAAAGAGTGCTCTTCGTCAGTATGTAATGTAATCTCAGAACATATATTAGTCATAGATACATCTAAATTATTTTTCTTATAAGCTGGTGGATTAGCATTATTAACAGTATCGGAGAACATAATATAAGGTTCACCTGTTTCTACTCTAGATTTTAGTATTTTTACCCACGTACCCATTGCCTCAGGGTCTCTATGATCAAGTTTTTGCATAAAGTTATCATCCACTACAACACATTGGTGTAGGTTTAGACACTGTCTGTTAGGGTCTCCTTTAGGTCGTCTAATCTCTAAGTATTCGTTAATATCTGGGTGATTTATATCTAGGTTTACTGATGCTGCTCCTCTACGAACTGATCCTTGATTTGTAGCAATTATAGTAGAATCGTATATCTTAGCCCAAGGTACTATACCTTCGGATTGTCCTGTATCTCCGTTTCCTATTTTACCCCCTCTACCTCTTACCTTAGATAATCCAATTCCGACTCCTCCACCTAATGAAGTTAGTCTCATTAATTCTGCGTTAGTAAGTCCTATACCTCTTATAGAGTCAGGAGTATCTATACCGAAACAAGAGATTGGGAGTCCCTTGTCTGTACCGGTATTAGATAAAACAGGTGAGGCTAAGTTCAACCAACCTTTCCACATATAACGAAAAAACTTATTTGCTAAGTCAGGTCGATCTAATCTTCTAGCTACTGTATCAGCAACTCTTTTAAATGCTTTTTTAGGAGTTTCGTCCGAAAGTAAATATCCTTTAGATATAGTTGCAATTGAAACTTCATTCATCCATTCTGGATAATCTTTACCTTTTTCCCACACAGAGGTATCTATTTCTATACTCATTTCTTATTTATTTTTTAAAACATTGTTTCTGCATCCCAGTCCATATGGCCCTTAGCATAATTTGTAACTCTATTAGCAAAGAAATCTGTTTGTTGTTTTCCTGCTATTACAGCATCAAACCATTTCATCGTTTTTAAAGCTCCTTTGTTGATATCCGCTGAAGGAATTAAAGGTTTTAGCCCTAAGTCTCCCATTTTAGTATTTACTCTATGTTTTATAAAGTTCTTAAGCTCGTCTTTAGTTAAATTTTCTAAATCACCCATTTCAAATACCTTATCAATAAAGTCAAACTCTAACTTAATAGCTGCTGTAGCGGCTTCTCTAATATCTTCTTCTAATTTAGGAGTTTTAAACTCAGGATGTTCTTCCATAAGAGTTCTAAATAACCAGCATCCAGCATTACTATGAAGAGATTCATCTCTTACTGACCATTCTACTATCTGTCCGACTCCTTTCAATAGGTTTCTCATCTTAAAAGACAGTAACACAGCAAAGGAACTAAATAAGTTAACACCTTCTGTGAAGGCAGAAAAGATAGCTAGAGAGACAGCTCTTTGATGCCAATCTGGTTTATCATGACTATCACGAACATTCATTAAGCTCTCTATTTTAGCCATAGTTGCCTCATCTTCCATAAATTCTGCAAAGTTATCTAATCCTAGTTGTTCATTAAGGAGTGAATAAGCTTCTGCATGAATAGTTTCAAAAGAACCAAACGTTACGCCCATCATAATTACTTCTGGCTTCCTAAACCAAGTGGTAACCAAGTTAGTCCAGTAATCATTTACTACTGTTTCTGTTTGTGCAAAGCCTTTTAGAATACCTCCTATTAGGTTCTTTTCATGTTCTTTTAGATTAGAATTCCAATCTGTTACATCTTGTGACATTGGTACTTCCGTATGTAACCAGTGTGCCTGCTGCTGTTTAAGCCAGTAGTCATATGCTTCAGGATACTCAAAGGGTTTGTAGACGATTCTTTCGTTTAATAAACTCATATATTCTTATATATTATTGGTTGGTAGTTAGACAAAAACGTCTCCGAAACGTGAATATCGGAGACTAAAATAAATAGCATATATATTTAGGTTTTGTCGAATATTTTTTCCATTTTTTCTTTAGTTAAGCTGTAAATCGGCTTATCATCGGGAATTAAGTCTGAAGCGTTAGCTTCTCCGTCAAAAGTAATGTGACCATTATTAGTATCCATTTTTAGATTATAAGTCATACCATCTTGTCCGTATCTGTTCTTCATAACGTGCCATCTACCTGTACCTAGAACTTTATCTTCTTTCATTCTAGATAAAGAGAAACACATATCCGCTACCATCATCTTATCGTAAGAACCTGCTGCCTTATCTCCTTCAATTACTGAATCTTTAGCTCCCATACGGTTAACCTGAGATGGAGTAATGATTGGTATCTTTAATTCTTTTGCTAATCCTTTAGTAGCAATAAATACATCATCAATTTCATCTTTACGTTCGTTATATTTACCTTTAGAAGGAGCTCTTAAATAATCCACATAGTCAATTACTATCATATCTGGTTTATGATCCATATCCATACATTTCTGTACGTGAGATTTTATAGTATTTACTGTAGCTCCTTTAGGTGGGTATTCTTTTACTATTAACTTACCTTTTAATCCGTCTACTAGTATTTGAACTTCATCTCTATGTTTATTTACTTCGTCAATTGAATGACCAGTAAAATAACAGTCAAATCTCTTACCAACATAGTCTTCTCCTAATTCTAAGGTATAGTAGTTAACATTATATCCCATCTTAACTGCATGGGCTGCTATTGCTACACAAGTCCAACTCTTACCTCCTCCAGGATTACCGAATACAATGGCTAAATCACCTGGACCGAATCCACCTTGAATACCTGCGTTTAATTCAGGCCAAGGGGTTGGTATAGTAGGTCTGTAATCTTCTCTATAACGAGTTTCTACATCCTTATTGTACTCATGACCCATATTCTTATCCATACCTGCTTTCATGGCTTTTTCAATCTGGTTTCTTATACCATCGAAGTCTCCATCTTTAAGTAGGTCGGTAGAATTTAAGATTGCAGCTTTCATTTCCTGATTCTTACAAAAAGTAGTAAACTCTTCCTGTATGTACTCTAAATCATCTTGTGAAGCTTCGTAAGAATTTCTAAGTTCTTCTTTTAATGCAACTACTAGTACTTCATTTTCAACCTTTTGAAGCTCTACTTTAAGAACATCCATTGTAATGTTTGTATGGTAATTATCAAAGTATGTAATTATTTGACTAATAATCCACTTATGTGAATCTGCGTCAAAGTATCCTTCTTGAAGGACGTCTCTTACATTAAGTAAGAACGTTTTGTCGGTCAACAGGGATCCTAATACTTTTAATTGGAACCCCTTCCCGTACTGCTGTAGCGATTTTAATGTCATTGTTTATAACCTGTTTAATTATACTTAAATATACGATTTATTATTATGATATGCAAGCTAAATCGGTAAAAAGAATCTTACTATTTGAAGACTGTTAAGCTTCTAAAATTCTCTAACCATCCTTCAGTATTTTTTGTAATACCTTCTATCTGGTCCTGTTCTAGCATATGTAGAAAAGCTCCTGTTTGTAAGTCCGGAACATTTCCACGTATTATATTATGTACTATATCTCTTTCTTTCTCATCTAGAGAAGACTCATGTAAGTCCATTAAAGTATAGTTAGTTTCTACACGATCCCACTCTGTAATGATTTTAGGAAAAATCTTCTTTACTTTAGGGTTTTCTAATTTTTTAGCACATACATCGTAAACATATTCTAAAGTAGTTCCAGGTTTATTTACTAAGTCTGGGAACTCTTTAATGATGGTTTTAATGCCTAGTCCTTTGACGCCTGCTAAATTATCAGAGTTATCACCTAATAGTGCTTTAACTACATTGTAATTACCGGGTAGTACTTTTAATTCTTCTTCTATATTAGCTGCAGTAAATACTTTCTTTTTTATTGGAGCATATACTTCTATTTGATTATTTACTAGCTGTAAAAAATCTTTATCCGAAGAAACAATCGTAACCTTTTTACCAGATGCAGAACCTTTTTGAGCTAAGTAAGCTATTATATCATCTGCTTCTAGTTTTTCCATAACCATAGACTGTACTGGAAGGCATTCTAAGTAATCCTGTGTTCTATGTAACTGTCCTATTAAAGCTTCCATCTCTTCAGCTTTAGAATCATATAATCCCCAATGTGTAATTCTTGATGTAGCTCTTTGAGCTTTATAATTAGGGTCTATATTTTTCCTGTTAGCTGATCCTCCTTTTCCGTCCCAAATAATTACTACCCTTGTAGGGTTAAATGTCCTTGTAACGAATCCTAAAGACCTTAAGAATCCAACCGTACCACCTATATGGTGGCCGGTCGGGTTCATCGCCTTGAGTAGAGAGAAACTACGAATTAACATATTCATAGCATCTATGACCAAGATATGGTCATTTAACTCTCGGGGAGGGGTTTCTTTAAGGTTTTCTAAAATATTTTGTTGTAGTTTGTTCATTAATCTAAGATTCCTTTAGTAATAACTTCTTCTTCTAAATCTCCTTCTTCAATAAGATCGAAGTCAATACTACCAACTAGCTTTAACCAATGCTCTTTATGTGCATCTCTATACTTGTCAATAGCTTTTTTATCATCTGGTATAAAACCATGTGATGTCATTACTACTTTACCTCTCGATTGTACTCCTCCAATATGATTCTTCTCAACTTGAATATTAGTACGTTTAGCAAACTCTACTTGTAAGCCATTCTTTACAGCTTTAATCTTAGATGTTCCCGGGTTAGTGATGTTTCCAAAAGTTACTACTAGTGTTGCATCATACCACATTGACATTCCTCCTTTATTCTGTAATTTAGGTTGTCCCATTGGGTGTTCTGGTTTCATAGTCCAAACCTTATTAATAGCTACTAATGTATTAGTGTAGGGACTATTTTCCTTACGAGATAGTAGAATCTTTTGGTTTAAGTTATTACCAAATTGAGTAGACATAGCTCCTGCATTCCATTCATTATTGTTCTTATTAGAACGTACTGATAAGTCGCAAGGTATAGATCCAATTGAATCCCAGAAGAAACACATATCGTGAGGTAGATTACCTTTTGATTGCTCATCTATTAAGTCAGCCATATGAACAGCTACTTCTTCGATTGTATTTAACGTACCTCTATCTGCGTATAAGAAAAAGCCTTCGTAATCTGTTACGTTACCACTTTCGTCTTTAACTTCATCAAACTGTAAGCCCATTTCCTTAGCATGTTCCCAAGACCATTTCATCTCTGAAATAATAAATACTGGTAAGATGCCTAGCTTTTGAGCGTTAACTGCTGCTTCTAATAATGCAGTTGTTTTACCGGTATCACTATGGCCACGTAATAATGTAATGTGGCCGGTAGGTATTCCAGGTAGAGATGTAATATCTTGGTATGCATCAGAAAGAGGTATCCAGCCTTGTTTCTTAAACTTAACCGAAGAATTCGAAAATCCTTTCTTCTTTTTAAAGTTTCCTAAATTAAAACTCTTCTTCACAGCCGCACTCGCGGCCTCTTGAACTTCTTTCTTTTTTGCCATAAATTTACTCGTTAAATAAGTCGTCGAACTTGCTTACTGTGTCCTTATTACCTGCAGATGCAGTTTCTAATGTAAAGTCACTTTCCGTCTTAGCTACTGCTGGTGCAGGAGTTGCTGAAGGAGAAGGAGCTGATGCTGGTATTGCATTAGGATCCAAATACATTTGTAATTGTTTCTTAATATAGTTGTAATCATACTCATTATGAACTTCTTCAGGGTTCGGTTGACTCTTTAGCCAGATATCTACTTCATCAGCTTTTTCTGATAATCCACTACTATTACGTTTAGGACGTACTGATGTTTCTGGGTAAGGATTTCCTTGAGCCATGGTAAGAGTTAAATCTGTACCGTTTACTGGGTCTGTAATATCACCGTAATCTTCATCAGCAACGATTGCTAATAGAGCTTTGTAAATGGTAATACCGAATCCCCATAATCTTACACCTTTCTCTTCTTCACCTCTTACTACTACAGGAGCAAAGATACGAGTTTTAGGAGTTAATTTACCTGCTAGAGACCAATTGTCTTTATCAGATGTCTTTTTAAGTTCGGCTACGAACTCTTCTACAGGATCTTGTTTACCAAAATTCGATAGTGCTACCATCGGATACTTTCCTACACCATAGTGGAATTTCATTTCCTTAAAAGGCATAGTTGGGTTAAAGGCAGAAGGTACTAATCTAATAGTTTGCTCTCCAATACTTGGTTTCCAAAAAATCTTTGTGTAGTCTGTTTTTTCTCTCTCCTGACCATTAGAGTTTAAGGCTTCTAGTTTCGCCTTGATTGCATTCAAATCCATATAACTGTTTTTTAATTGTTTATAACTTATTATCAATATACGAAGAATATTTTAATTCTCCAACTCTACTATACGAAATAGTTTAGTATTAATTCTTTTTAATTCTGGACCTTTGGTTAGGAGAACGCAATTCCTATAGTCTGGCCAGTTTACTTTAAAGCTTTTATCCAATTCTCCGCCGTTCAACTCTTTTACAAGTGTATTTAGTGCATTAATTGTATATAAGGTGTTAGATTCTTTCTTTCTATGTACTAAGATGGTATTCTCTATAAAATTAGATACGTTTCCGTAGTCTACGTTATAAGTACATACATATTCATCTTGACTTTTAGAGTACAGTACGAAAATTTTGTTGTAGATGATTTTATACCTTTCTTGTATTTCTCTTAAAGTAGCATCTAAGGTGCTTTCGGTTGAGAAAGTACAGAATAATTTATTGCTCATGTCTTCATTAATAGTGATATCGTTGAGATCGTAATCAAAACGATTATTAGTTCCTATAACATTTTCCATTTAGTATAAATATGTAATTAATTTTATAAAAGCAAGTTATTTCCTGCTTTATATTTAACGGGGTATTTGCCCCCTTGGTTTAAAATTTGTTCTAACTCTATTAGCAGTTCCTTTCCCTCTGATTTATCAACATCAAAAAGTAAAGAATCGTAAGTGAATAAAACTACAGTAGTCTTTTTATCTTTGAGGTACCTAAGTACATCTTTCAATATAAGAATATTTCTTGAGGTTTCCAAGCTTTGCATCATATAGTTCATAAGCTTAGCAGGATGCATCTCTCCTAACTTCTTTGTAAACGGTTTACCGGAGACTGGATTGCATACTTCTCCTACTTCTTCATATACCGACCACATATTATCTATAAATTCTTGAATCAGCTTAAATATCTTCAAATTTTTATGTTTATGAGGTATTTTACCGTATATAGCTTGAAAGTTAATCTGTTTAGCTTCTAAATATTGCTCTTCTGATATATCTTCAGTTCCAAAGTAATGTTTAGCTAATTGTTTATGTGCTGATTCATCTGTTAGTTCATATCCAATCTGTTCGCAAAGTAAACGAAGATGGTAGCCATCAAAATCAAATTCAACAAATTTATCATTCTGAGGTGTAAAGCATTCTCGGTGTTCTTCAGTTTTAGGTATAGCTGCGAAATTAACACTATTAAAAGCATTAGTAGGTCGAGATGTTGCATTATATAAGTTATACGACGTATATACAGTACTGCCGTCTATGTTATATATGGGATCTTTTGGAGTGAAAGCCGCTTCAAACTGGTTATTACGTATACCGATGCCTGGTTGCTCTAATAAGTAAAACACATTTGTAGCTAAGTTATTATAAAACTCAAACCCAGAGGGCTTTTTTAGGTTTATTACTTTTTTAATTTGTTCGTAAGTTTCCTCACATTTCTCATATATCTTTGATATAGGAATGAGTTGATTAATTTGCTTTTTACCTTTATGTTTGTTGTAGTACCAGTTGTAAGTAGAGTTTTTACAAGTTATCTCTAACCTATTATAATTTACCATTGAATATAGTAAGGATATGTCTATTGCTCCCTGTATATTAAAGTGGTATAGTAGCTCCTTCTTATCTTTGGTATATAGTGATTGTACACTGTTAAGAAGACGAGAGACACGTTCTTTATTTACATTTATACCTTCGTCGTGATTGATTGGAATTATGTAACCGTGGTGGCTTTTATGAAGTCTTATATATACTGCTGTAGTTTGAGTTAATTTAGGATGGAATTCGTCATTACTAGATATTACTTCTACGTAAGCACCTAATTTCATTAACCTCTCTAAATTTTCGAGCTTACGCTCTTCCTCTATTATATAAAACACTTTAGTATAACCTTTAATATTATACTACAATATACGGACTTTTATTTAAACTACAAACTCATCTAGAAGAAATAAATAATCTTTTATTCCGCTGACTCTGTTATCTGCTATATCGATAGCTGTTTTATTTCTAGTTATTGCTCCGTAATATGTAATTCCGTCAAACTTAGTATCTTCTGCTGGGCCTTCCAACCACCAGTTTAGTTTAAGGGTAATGTATGAAGGGTATTTAGCTGCTTTAGTATATTCTTTATTGTCTACTTCTACTATTTTACTGCTTCTATTGTCTTTTACAAAATACCTAGTGAACTCTTTAGCAATATAATCTTTTTTCGTTGGGGATACAACTATACCTTTAGGTTTAGGTTCATCTGTTATAGGATTAAGGTTCTCTAAGTGTTCACTTTCAAATATTAATTCCTTTTTAATGTTAACTGGGTCGGTACCTTCGAATAATTGTTTTTTAAAGGTAATAATATACTGTCCATTAAAAGGTTTTAAAGTATCTTTATATAAGATAGCTTCAGATCCTCCAGATGCTGTAAATGGTCCTTTATATTTTGATTTTGGTAAATACATTAAAATTTGCCTTTTAGTACTATTGCTTGTCCTTCAACTGTTGTTGTCCACTGAGCTCCTATTTCATGTGAAATATTTCCTATTCTAAATCCTACTACAATATCTCCAAGATACCATGTTGTAGGTAAAAATTCTTTAGGGATAGTAAAGTATTGAAGCATTTTCATTCCTGATATGCCTTTCATAGTAGCTGTTAGTTTACCGCCGACTGGTCCTCTCATACCTGTTGAACCTTGAGAAGCATCAGCTTCATCTATTTGCTTTTTAATTAAACTAGTAAATTCAGAGGTAGTAGATGATATAGCTTCACTTGGGTAATGTCCTCTTCCATATGCTTTTTCTAAAGTTACTAATGGATTTTCTTCTTCTTCAGGTGCATCTTCTTTTTTAGCATCACCAGTAGTTGATTTTTTAGGACCTTTCCATTTATGAGTTAATCCTTTATTAAAAGCAGATAATCCAACTTGTGTATTTTTAGCTGCATCTCCATCGTTTGCAATTGTTCCTGCTGTTATTAAGTTAATAAGGTTAGCATTTAATTCACTATTGATAGATAACGAAGTTACTGTACTACCTAAACCTTGTGGTTGAATAAGCATTATTTTATCAATATCTACACCTCCTTCTATATCCGGTGGGCAATTCGAATCTACTATTCTAGATGGACCTAGTTCTGGTTTTACATCTGGGTCAAGAATTATGCTAAGGTCGTTTACGTATCCTAATGATCTTACAACTTCTCTATTAATCTTAGTTAAATAAGAACCTAAAGTACCAAAATCAGGATTCGTACTAAGTTTCTGTTCGCTTTCATATAAGTCTTTTAACCAACCTACTCGAAGTAACAATTCTAATATATCACCTTGTTGATCTGTTCCTTCACCTTTACTAGCTGCTGTTGTATCTATTACACCATCGCTATCTGTTACTCCACCAATTAAACAAATAGCAGGATCATAGCTAAAATGGTCTGGGTATGTAGCGTATAGTTGTTCTTTTTCTGTTAAACCAAATGAAGTATCTCCTTTGCCTGCGTCTTCTCCTCCTTGTCTTTCTACAAATTGTAGGTTAATCAGACCTAGTAGGTGTTTATATTTTATATAGCTAAATTGTCTGTTGTCTCTTGATCTAAACCTAATTTGGTACATATCCATATCACCTGCGTTTTCTTCTAACGCATTAAACATATCTTTTGATTTTAGTTTAGCTTCAAACTTTGCTTTATCGATAGTTTCAAGTTTTGGTTTTGTCCTATCTCTTTTAGGTGTTGATGCCTTAATAGCTGCTTTATCTACAGCATCTAGAATTTCATAAAATTGACCAAAGTTACTTTTAAATTTTTCTGCTTCATCCTTTTCTTCCGCTGTAATTGTTTCTGGTGGAGCAAGCAGTTGTTGCACTGCTAAGGATACACTTCCTTTACCCATCACTCTTACATTTATATTATAGGAAGAAGCTTCATATTTCCAACTATAGTTTGTTATAGTTCCCATCAAGTAATCGTAATTAAATCCAGAATCTTCTCTTAACTGGGAAGCTTCTTCTTTAATTTTAAAAGTAGTATTAGATGAATCTGTTGATTGTTCATCAGTAGTACTTTCTGAGACTAAATTTAATGTTGTATCAAATTTTCCAGCTTTATTAATCTTCATTCCATGTCCCCATTCTAAAAGTAGTTGGAAACCTGGTCTGCTAAAATATTTTTCTAAATAATCAAATTGTGCTTTATTAAAACACTTAATATCAAACTCTCCTATTAGTATAGCACCTGGTACTTGACCTCCATGTTGAGATATACTTAAATTACTAACCATAGGTGTTGGAGTAATACCGTACTTAGCATCATCTATGGTATAAAGTGAATAATGTTCCGTAAATAGTTTTGCTTCTGGTTCGATTCCCTGTCTGTGGCCTTGGAATTCATCGGATGCACCTCCAGAACCTAAAGTTATTTTGGTACTTCCATCTTCTTCATCGACTACTCCAGAGGTAATTCTGAAGTAAGGAGAACTTCCATGTATTAAAGATTGTCTATCATTAGGGTCAAGCTCACTTGGAGCATTTTCAGAAGAATTAGACATTACTGCCTCTCTATATTTTATTTGTTTTATTACTTCTTCATCTATGGTACTTCTACCTGGAACAGATGGTGTAGTGAATGCTTTTGACATAACCGTTTATCTTTTTTTATTTAGAGACTCATATAATCCTACTATCTTTGATGGTGAACCTGGTATTCTAATCTGTATTCCTGGTGTAATTACTAATGAGTCTGAGTTTGCTGTTGGATTTGCTGTAGCTATTATCCACCATAATGATAAGTCACTATAGTATTGTTGTGCTAAAGTATCGTACCTATCTCCAACTGTAGTAATAACGTATATATCATCTTCAGTTTCTGGAATATCAGGATATATAGCATTCTGAATGTATCTTCTTCCTTCTATTGTTTTTTCCTTCCCTATTGTTGTATATCTATTCATTATTACTGTAGATTAGAACCTATAAATCTCTGATCTCCTGTTTGTGGAGCAAATTCATGTATTAATGTTGCAGATACACTTACATCTAGAACATGAGGTAGTATACGTACATCTTCTTCTTTATCTTTACCGGCTTGTATTTCCCATGGGTAATCTTGTTGCCAGCTAAATTGTACACTATTAATTAGTGCTGTTTGTTTATGCAAATAATCTCCTATAGTTAACCTAACTATTGTACCTCTCATATGAACTCCTGTTGTAGAAGAGTTAAACATATCACGACGTTCATCATCTTTAGTTGCAAATTTTAAATCTTTATATGTAGGTGCTGTAGCACCGGCTAAAAATTGTAACTTTTCATACATCGGCAATAACTCCGCTCTATGTAATGCTGCACATTTAAAACTGAAGTTAGAGGATCTTTGGAAACCTCCGTATTGGTATACTGATTCTGCTCTACCTGGAATAGTAGTTGGGTTCCAGCTTGCGTTATAAGAGTCGTCAAAGTTATCTAAGAAAGCATGAAATCTCATATAATTGTGACTTCCCTCTCCATCATACCCTATCGTCTGTATAACGAAAGGAATCATTTGATCGTCAAACTCTGTTGGTTCATCCTTTATAACTCCTTCCATGCCTACAGATGTACCTTCTGCAGTACCTGCTCTATAGTCTATGTAGGAACCTAATTTGTCCTCAACCTTAGCTAATTTTAATTTTTCAGCTTTTCTGATTCTACCTGATTTACCAGAAAATTTATGAACATCTAGATCTCCTTTTCTAATCGACTTATCAAGAGCTCTTACTTCGTAACTCCTAAAGTCTTCTCCTTTTATCTCTTTAAGTCCTTTGTTAAGGTGTACTCCTAATCCATTAACTGCTGTTTGACCAATATTTGTTACAGCAGACGCTAATATATCTAATGCAGGTTGTAACACTAACTTAAACATAGAGCTATCCGTTGCAAAAGATTCTTTTGATTGATTAGCTTGTATTAGTGCTCCAATTGCTTGTTTAGCTGCGAACTCTAGACCTGGACGTGCTACTACTAGCTTTGCCATTCTAATGACATCGTCAAGTCTTTTTGACAATAAGATACCTTGAACATCGAAAGTAGAATTTCTACCTCCTTTGCCTATCTTCTTAACAATCGCTGGCTTTGGCTTCGGATTTGAATCCGATTTAAAGTCATTGAATTTAAGACTAGTTAAGTCTGATGTTAGGTCTCTTAATCCCATTTATTATGCTGGTGCGTTATCTGAGTACTTTGCTGGAGTTGCTCCATCTAAGTCTAATTCTGATGCTCCTGCTGCGATAGTTTGTCCATCTGCATGAGTTGTTGATTCTGGTAATGCTCCGCCAAATAACGCAGGTGTTTCTCCGCCAAGGCTTAAGTCTGTTTTAGTTGCTAGTAAATCTAATAATCCCATAGTTTTAATTTTAGTTGTTTAATTTATTATAAATAGGTCTGTATTTTAGGCCTGATTAAGGTATTTCCCCATTTCAAATCCGCTTAACTTAATAATAGGTTTGTCTGGGTTGTTAATTTTATGTAATGTAACAGTGTTAAGTAGTTTTAATTCTTTAGATAGCTTATTAACTGTTTGTTGTAGAACTACTGTTTGTTTTTTTGATTCTCTTATTTGTTCACCTTCTCGATCCACTGAGTCTAGTGTTGACTTAAATTCTTTAATTTGATTATCAGCACCTAAAGCAATAGATTTTTGCATTATCATAGCACTAGTCTGACCAGATTTAGCAAGCATCTGTGCTTGTTTGTCTGTCATAGTGAACTGCTTCATTTTCTCTGCAGCTTTCTTTAATCTTACAAGTTCTTTTTCTGCTGCGGTAGTTTCTTTAGATTTACCTGCAGATTTAGATTTATCATCTCCAGAACCAGATAACCAGCTCCAGCCTTTCTTAAAGAAGCTTTTAGCTTTACTAGCTAAACCTCCAGTTACTGCATCAAGGCCTGCTGTTAAATACTCACCTCCTGCAGATATTTTATCTCCTATAGAAGAAGCAATAGCTTTTACACCATTAACTGCTGCTGCAGCTCCTTCAGTAAGCTTATCTTTAAAGAAACCTCCTACTGCTGCTAATCCTTTACCTGTATCTTTAAGACGGTCAAACATAAAGCCGCCTACTTTACCTAATGTTTCTTTAGTACCCTCCCAAGCAGTACTTGCAAAGCCTGTAATAGACTCCGCTACTGCAGTTCCTACTTGTTTTGCTTTTTCCCATGCTCCTTTAGCTCCATCGGCTATTTTTTGTCCAAATTCTGCTACTCCTTGTCTTAGTTTAGAGTTAGGGTCTGAGAATACTTTAAATCCTTCGGCTGCAGTACCTATTAATCCACCTACGGCTGCTCCAACTGCTGTACCTATACCAGGTATTATTGAACCAATTGCTGCTCCAACTCCTGCTCCTCTAGCTCCTGCGGCTGCAATACCCATTGCTTCATCTCCTGCACTACCTTTTTCTATTCCGACCATGCTACTTAGCATTGATCCTTTATTTGCATTTCCGGTTAAAGCTCCAAGTATACCACCTTCGGTAGCACCCATATCTTCTCTAATACCAGCTGTTTTCTTTTCTTCTGATGTTTTTCCGGCTACTTGACTAGCTCCAGTAACAGCACCCATTACAAGTTCTAAAGGAGCTAATAATTTTCCTCCTATACCTTTTAAAGCAGGTCCAACGAATTTACCTACTCCTCCTAATGATGCAGCTATTTTTGGTCCTACACCGGTAAATACTTTTGTTAATCCTCCTCCAGTTTTAGTAATACCTCCAAATACTTTCGAAAGCATATTAGATTTACTACCCAAATTCTTGAATACTTGACCGGCAAAAGATTGATTTTTACCCATCATGGCAGCAACATTTCTCAGTTGCTTACCAACTATAGTAGATTTTCCACCAAATACTTTTGATAAACCTTTAAAGCCTTTCATCCATTTAGGGCTTCTAGTACTCATTTTCATTATATCGCCTAATCCGCTGCCTTTTCCACCTGTAGTGTGTAGAGGGTTAAGTGAACTACTACCTTTTTTGCCGAAAAGCATATTCTTTATGCCGGATGCTGCTTTAATTGCTATTGTTGCACCTCCTGCTGCTATTGCGAGAGAGCCTAATAGTTTACCCATTGTAGAGCCACTAATAGCTTTATCGTCAAAGATGTTTGTAAACCCTTCTTTAATACCTGTCCATACTTTGGTAAAGAGGTTTTTCATACCATCGATAAACCCATCTTTTTTAAATCCATTAAGAATATCCATAGCAAAGCTTCCAGCTCCAAGAGCCATGTTCTCTTTAAACTTAGCCATTGCATCTGATAAGCCAGTCATTTTAGATATTGATTTATCTATACCTGCTTGAAGTTCAGCATCTGTTTTCTTTGCGTTTGCTGCATTCTTTGCTGCAGTTTCACCTGATTCAGCGGTCATGGTTTTTAAAGCATCACCTGAATCTCTAGCTTTTATATATTGATCTCTGGTTAATCCAATAGATTTAGCAAAGGCATCTTGAGCCAGTACATTATCTCCAATCGAATCTTTATTTTCAGAAACTAATCTATTAATCTCAGCTGCTTGACTTGCAACATCTCCATTTGCTGCTGCTGCTCTAAGCTTATCTAAGTTTAATTCTTTTCCAAGCATTAACTCTGCTTCCATTTCTTTAGCAAGAGATGATTCAAAGTCTAATGTACTTTCTGCTGCAGATGCTATATCGTCCATTTCTAGACCTAACATTCTGGCTTGAGTAGCTGCTTGTATTAATGCGTTTTTGTTCTTACCTATATTGGCTAATACTGAGTCTGATGCATTAGCTATTCCTTCGTATATTACTTTACTAGATATTGCTACTTTGTTATTGGCATTGAATCTTTCAGTACCTACTGCAATACTATCTACAAAATCTTTATAGTTATTACCGGTTTTAGCAGAAATGATCTGTAGTTTAGATGCATCTCCAGCTGCTACTCCGAATTTTTTAGTTAACTTACCGAATGAAAGTACATTTTCTCTTGTCTGTACAAGGCTCATTCCTAAGCCGTTATTCATTTCACCTATAAGAGCTGCTGCTTCACCAATAGGTATTTTAAGCTTGCTTGCTGCTGCTGATACAGCTCCCATCTGAGATGCTGCACTCATTGAGGTTGCTCCTAATCCTTTTTGTACTGCTGCGGTTGCATCAGACATTTTAAAGATACCGTCAACTGCTAATTTTATAAAAGCAGTTAAAGACGCTACTGCTATAGCTTGTATTGAACCAGCTAAAACTTTATATCTAGCTTTTGTTTTACTAATACCTTTAGCTACAGCATCTGTATATGCTTTGTTAGCTGAGGTTAATTGTCCAAATATTGCTCCTACAGCATCTCCTAGAATAGGTATTCCACCCATTACTTTACTAATGTCTTCTACTCCTCTAAGAAAACTTCCTCCAGCTTCGTCAATCTTCTTCATTTCAGCTTGAAGAGCTTCTGCAGAAGTAACCTGTTCGTCAATTGCATCTTTTGCTTCATTGTGAAGACCTACTAAAGCACTTGCACCTGCTATTTGCGCATCTATATTCTTTACAATCTCTAGTTGAACATCTGATTCTTCTCCTGCTGCTTTAAAGGCTAATTCTGCTTGTGATAAATTATTTTTATTTAGTTGCGCTTCTTCTTCTAGGCTTTTAACTTTATCTGCTTGTGCTGCTGCCTTTTCTGTAGCCAGTTCTGCTGACTGAGCATGCATTTGGACTGTTGCAGTTAAATTCTCTAACTCTTCTAAGGTAAAGTCTGCTCCTTTTGCTCTTGCATTTGCTAATTCGCCTGCAGCCTTTGCAGCAAGTCCATTAGCTCTATTAATATTGTTTTGTTGATCTTTAAGTAAATTGTTTGCTTCTTCTAGGGCAATATTAGAAGCTTTATCTAGTGCATCAAATTTATTCTTAGCTCTACCTACTGCTTCTAACGCGTTTTCTTGTTCATTAAGTGCTACAAGTTGATTTTTTGCAGCTACTTCTTTAGCAATATTTAAGGCTTTTTGCTCTTCTTCAATTAACAGAATTTGTGAAGCTACTGCTGCTTGTTCATTCTGTATTCCTAATACCTTACCTTCAAAAGCTGCTCTTTCTTTAGAAGACGCCAATTGATTAGTTGTAAGACCGGCCATGTCCTTAGCAAATTTAGTGTTTGCTTGGTAAGATTTAGCAAGTCCTGATGCTATTCCGGTTAATGTAGTGGATGCAGCGACATTATCAAGTGTCTCTTTTTTCATCCCTTTAAAGGCCTCAGCTACGCCACGTAGAGTTGCTTCTACTTTTGCTGCTTCAATATTGATTTGCTTTATTTCAGCAACTCTTTCTTTACCAGCTCCTTCGTTTCCTTTATTTGGTTGAGTCTCAGCCATCTACTTCTTTAGGTTTCATATAAATAGTAAAGGCTTCCATTAGTTGGAAGCCGTAGTACTATAATCTGGAGATATATTAGGACCTTTAGGTCTGGTGCTTTGAGTAGGTTGAGCATCCTCTGCTGCTTCGTTCTTTTTTTCAAAATAATCATTAATATAATTGAACGTTAAACGTCTCAACCATATAGGCATATTATAAACTGTATGCCAGTCGTACCCACCTTTACTATGAAAACAAATTTCGTGTATCTGTCTAAATAAACTAGTCCTGTAGTCTCTTGCTTGACTAGGCGTCAGGCCAAAAAAAGTTGATCCCAATAGGGACATCAACCTCCTCCCCTCGACCGTCTTCATCTATATTATAGAATTTGAAGTCTACATCAGGCTGAAGTCTTGTATATTCATTCCTTAATGCTCTAGCATCTTGAGCTAATAGACCTTGGTCTACAAACTGTCGAATAGTTCCTTGTTCTCTTTCTCCGTTTACTGAGGTAATCATGTACTTAAGTCTTGTTGACATTGTAGCACTACTCTCTTTATTGATCTTTTTTAACCCGGTAACTTCTCTTTCTATGTTAGTATCGTCTCCATGGGTTAATAATTTAAAAGTAACTTGGTTACCACTTTTTGGTAGTGAGAAGGTAAATTCATTCTCTCCCGGCTTGTAGTCATCAAGGTTGATATCTTTATCTTTCAACTCTGTTAAGTCAATCGTAACGTCTTTTCCCTCTATAGTAACGTCGTAATCCTTACCATACGATAAGATTCGTGCTGCTACCATAATTGCGTTCTTATCCCCGATTAATAATTCGTTATAGGGGAAATCTGTAACAATTAAGGATTTAAGTAATTTATCTATTACTACTCCTTTAGCGATATAATTTTGATTGGTTAAGATATCTTCTTCTTTAGCTGTCATATACTTCATCTCTATTGTTCCAGATGAAAGTGCATGGTCAGCAGGATAAAGTCGTCCTTTTGATGGTAAATCTACCTGTTCGGTAGGTATTGAAAATTTTGGTTCCATAAATTTTATTTGTTTGTAACTTATTCTACATATAAATATACGAAGAATATATTCTCTAGGCAACTAATACACAAAAAAAAAGCCCAACCTAAGTTGAGCTCTCTTGTATATAAAAAGATCCTTAGAAGTTTAGTACACAGTAATCCATGTTAATAGTGATTCCTAAATCAACTACTGCATCAGAAGACCAGTCAAATTGACCGAAATCTCCATTAGTTACAAATGCGCCTTTAATTAACCACTCTCCTACAATATCACCTACTGGTCCTAAGACGTTAAGAGTAATATCTTTTTTGTAGAAGTCTGAATAACCAGCTCTTCCTGTTACTGATTCGTATCCTAGTCTTGCCCATTCCATTACGGCTTGTGCTCCACTTGGAGTTATTGGGTCATATAGAGTCATAGTCATTTCTGCCCATTCTCTTTTCCCTCTAATCTTACGATAAGAGTTCATATGATCTAATTTTACTACATTGTCTGTAAAAGTAGGTGCTTTTACATTTTTTATCATGAATGATGGAATACCATCTATAAGCATGATGAATCTGTTTTGGACTTTCGGTTCGAAAGCTCTGAACATTATTTCGTTAGGATCTAATACTGCCATGTTTGTTTATCTTTTATATAAATATTCTGTTATTATAAATTATGCTCCAAAAGTTGCTCCAGTAGGCATAATTACGAAATCTAGAGAAATAAATTCTGCTGTTTTAGCTGGTTGGATGAAAATCTGACCAATTAATTGATTTCTGTCAATTACGTCTGCTGTGTTGTTAGTGTCGTCCATTACTACTCTAAAAGCATAAAGACCTTGTCTTTGTACTACTGATTCTAAGTAAGGATTCACTGAGCTCAAGAAGCTATTTCTTGTTGCTATAGTATTTTGTTCGAATACTATATTTTTCGCTGCATCTCCTAAGAATTTCTTAAGATCAATTAGCAATCGTCTAACATTTACTCTATCAAGAGCTGATTTCTTTTTCTGCAATGTTTTTTGACCGAATACTGATATTCCACTTCCAGGGAATGTAGCGATTGGGTTAACGTTAGCTGCATATAAAGTATCTCTTTGAGATCTAGTTAATTTTCTTTCAGCTTGGATTACATTAGGAATACCTCCTCTAGTAAGACCTGCTGGTGCAAACCATGGAGCTGCTGCATTGTCTGTAAATACATATACACCTGGTATAACAACACCTGCTGGTACAAATTCGTTTCTTCCTGTAGCTGAACCTACTTGCAACCAAGGCCAGTAAGTAGCTGCATAAGAACTGTTTACTGTTCCTGCATTTCCTGCTGCATTAGAGACCATTGATCCGTAAGGACTTAAATCTACTACTGCGATATTGTCTCCTCTATTAGAAGATAAAGACATCATTGAATCTAATTGTACTTTGTGATCTCCGTAGCTATAAATAAGACCTGGAGCTGATACGATGTTAAATACGTACTCATCTTCGTTAGATAAGATTGAAATTGCATCTGCGTAATCTGCTGCATCTAATCCTTGAATGTTAGTAGCGTTTATTTCGCTAAACATTTTGTTAGGGCCGCTAGATTTCCATAAGTCTCCTGTTGCACCGTGGAAAGATCCAGATGATACGGCTGGAAGTGATCCAGAATAAGCTGCTGTTCTAATATTAATACCATCATTAGATAAATAATCTAAAGTGGCTCTGTCTACAGATGATACTCTAATGTATCTAGATCTGTTAACATAAGAACCAACTGATGCTAAGTATACTGAAGAACCGTCGCTTGCTTTAGTCTTATATTGATCACCAATTACTTTAGCAATATATCCTTCTGAGTTAGGATCTAAACTTAAGTCATTAAATGATTCTAATATTGTTTTTTCTTTTGTACTATCATCTCCTCTACGTACTAGTAATGAGAAAGTTCCGTTAGCCTTGCTTACGTTTCCGATTTCCCATCTTATATTGTCTGATGATCCAGATACTAAAGATCCATCACTGTTTTGTGATCCTGCATCTCCTGCTCCTGTAGAGTTATTGAATAAAGCTCCTTTTCCTAAAGATGTTAGTGTAAAAGGTGCTGCTCCTGCATCCGCTGCAGCTATTGTACTGTTACTAGCGCCAGAAAAACTTCCGTCTACTACTCTAGTAATTAATGCCGATGAACCACCTTGTTCAAAGTAGGATTTAACAGCTATTGAAGTCAAAAATTCTGACTTAGCTGATCCTGATTGAAAAGTTGTTCCAAAAAGTCGTTGGTAAGCACCATATGAGGTTACTACAGTTGGTTCTTCAACTGGTCCTAATACTGTTGGTCCTATAAAGGCTGCTCCAGCCGCTAAAGGTGAAGGTGCAATAAATGATTTATCCTGCTCGCGTGATAAAACACCTGGTGAGATTAAAGTTTCTGCCATGTTATCTTAAAATTAGATTATTCGTTCTATAATAAATATCGTTAGTAAATCGAAACAGTTTGATATAGTTGCTGTTCTATTAACATTTATAAATAGGAAAAGAGGTCCTAAAACCTCTCTTCTTTAAATAATATATAAAAACTTTTTTATTTTATAGCTGTAAACTCTCCAGTTGAAGTATTAACCGTGCCTTTTCCGTATTTTTCTTCAAGGTCTTTTGCTAATGTAACTTCGCTTGCTTTCAACTGTACTAAGTAATTTTGTGCTCTTTCTTTACGTTCAGATAAACTTAACTCTGATAAACTAATTTTACCAAATTCGAGTACCACTGCTTCATTGTTACTTTGAATACTTTTAAGCTGGTTTACTTCTTCTTCGCTTAATTTTGTTGTTGTTATTTTTTTTGTTTCTTTTTTTGCCATTTTAAATACAATTAGGAATTTTTAGTGTTAGATCTTGAATAAGTTTAATATTTTGTTGTTTAATTAATTCTGTCCACAGTATACTTCCTTCATATTGCTCTCCATACTCTCTTATTAGTCGTTTGTCTAAAGAGTTAATGTTCTCTATATACTTATTATACAATATACGAAAAAGTTTCTTAAAAACCAACGGATGTGCAGAAAAAAATCTTTCGTCTATGGTTTCATGCAAAATTCTACCAAATATACAGTCGCTATATTTAACTCCTTTCAATAAAGGGTAAGTATGCTTGTATGCTTCATTATAGTATTGTTTAACATTACTATCAAATATAATTTTGTCTGTATCTAAGTCTGGTTTACCTTTAATTATTAAATCATACTGTTCTAGGTCTTTAATAAGGTTTACTGCTCTATATGTAGAGTGTAGTATTGAAAATTTTTTGTTTAGCTCTGAAAGCTCTTGTATCTCTATGTTTATATCTATTCCTCTAAGTTTACCTATTAGTCTTTTATTCTCTTCTGTGTTCCATGTATGTATATATACGTCACAGTCATTACTATGTATAAACTCTATAATGTTATCTTGTAATTTTTCAATATGACCTGATAAGATCAGGGCTATTTTGCTCATAATAGTGTTCTGGTACTTTTTATACGGAATCTATCTAATACGAAATTATTAAATTTCTTAAGTAGTAAGGTCTTGATATTAAACTCTTCTACACCGTGCTTAGTCCAAGGAGAATCTAAATGGAATTTTTCGATATAGCTATTATCAAAATAATGTTCTTTGTTTAGTAGTTTAGCTGGTTTAATAGCAGTGATATGTTTAGTACACATAGGATGATGCTCAAAGTGGATTTCAGCTGGTTTACAATCATCAGAAGATAAGTACATATACGGTTCATGTAGCAGGTTAGGAAGATTGGTAAACCAATTTTCTATCTGTTCTGCATAGTTAATAATTAGAGGTACCTTTATTTCCGTTGTATCTATATTCCATTCTTTACCTATCTGTAAACTAATTTCATAATGCTCAAGAGGATGTGGATGGTTATCCAAATCTGGTTCCGGTAAAGAGCCGTCTCGATTAGGGTAACTACAGTAGACTGATGGCCATTTTCTTTTGTCTTCTATTCTTCTCATTTCAATACTCTTATCTATAAAATAGGTACTGTTGTAAAAGTTTTTTAGTTGAAAAAAAAGATCTGTCTGTTTAATAATAGGATCAAAATTATTACTACCAAAACTATGATCTACTGGTTCACCTAAAAAGGTTCCTATCCATGGTTCAAACATATGAATCATTTTCAGGTTAATCTTAGTTTGTTCTGCCAATGCAATTGCACTCTTGATATAGCTTACTAATTCTAATGCAGATTGAAGGGGAGAATGCCCTTTAATTATTTCATCTGGTATTTCTTCTTGACTAGACATAAGTCCATGTACTGAGTAGCTGCCTGCATTCTCTACTATTCTATCAAATCTACATAGACTGCTCCATTGAATAATGACTGTATCTCCTTCTTTAATGTCATGTTTTGTGATAGCATGTACAAACGTATTAAAAATAAATTGATTACCTCCGCCACATTTAGCGTAGTTATAACTCTCATCAAAAGTAGCTGCTAAGTAGTCTGCATATGTCGGCCATAGGTAATTTGTATAGCTACATCCGAATGCAAAAAATCTACTGTTTGAATCTTGTGTTTCCATAGTGTATAACTTTGATATCTTTATTAGTAGAATAGGATCTCCATGGGTCAACTATAACAGATCCTTCCGGAAAGTCATAATCATGGTGTTTCCCCATATGTCCTAAAAGGTATACTGCTTTGTAAGGTTCTGTAGGGTCATACTCTACTTTATATTTCGAACCGTAAGAAGATTCACAGAAATGTCCTGTAAGTATTGATGTTGATCCATCCTCGTAGTCTACATCTGGTTTATATGCTTTACCTAATATAACGATAGGTAAGTTTACTTTATTAGATTCTATTACTAATCGTTGTGCTAGGTTCTTAGCTTGTTTCTCTCTAGCATTCATAATAGCATCAAATAGATCGTAACCTACATCTAACTTTTCAGCCATATAACGTAAAGCAATATTATCTCTTGGATGACATCCTCCACCGTCTCCCATTCCTGCTTTCATATAAGTCGGACCTAGTATCCTTTGAGTTGATCTTTCTAATGCTCCTGTAATAACGTCTACATTAATATTACCTGATTTCTCAGCAACGTCCTGTATCATATTAACTAAGGCTACTTTAGTAGAGATGAAGGTATTGTAAAATATCTTTATACCTTCTGCTTCGTCCCAAGTACCTAATTCATATCTAGTGCCTTCAGTAATAAACGTTTCGTAAAATTCCAATAGTAATTTAGCATCTCCTGTTGTAGAACCGTCTTCTGTTCCTATAATGATCATTTCCGGATTTACCATATCCCATTTTACTGTACCCATTGCTATTAAATAGGGGTTATAAATAAACCTTCCATTAGGTATTAAGTCAATAAATTCTCTACGGATTGTACCTGGTAGAACTGTTGATATTAATACTATGAGTTGGTCTTTAGAGACGTATTTGTTTGTTTCTTCGAGTACCTCTTTAACTATGTTATAATTAAAATCTTTATTAGGTAAATGAGCAGTAGGGTATCTACCGTCATAATCTGGGTGATGAGGTGTTGGAACAGCGATGAAAATTATTTCTCTTCCTTTACAGGCTTCTTCTATTGAAGCTACCATTTTAAAATTTTCTGGCTCTACGTTGTTAACGTCGTAACCGACTATATCATGCTTTTCAGCCATAACTTCAGCTGCCTCTTTTCCGAGCTTGCCTACTCCTATAAATCCTATTTTCATAAACTTCTTTTATCTATTAGTAATATATGATATAAATATCTATTTTACAACTTTAGTTATTATTCTTTTATTATTGCGTTATCGATTGACCCAAACTTTAAGTCTAACATTTCCCAATCATTATCATGTTTACCGTACTGTTTTATTAATCGTTTAAGAATTTGAGGAATAAATTTATGTTCTTTTAAAATTCTTTGGTAATTTTTTCTATTTCTTATTACCTTTTCTTCTGTAAGCTTCTTAATTTCATTAAAACTATTAAAGTTGTCTGAATACAGGTATTTATCGTTAAGTTTTTTTAGTTGAGCAGAGATTCCGTTTATCCTTCGTGAATATGGAGAATAAGCATCAAAAGAGTAATCAAATAATTCGTCATAAAGTTCAAAACCGTATGTTGTTAACATTTTATTAATATGTCTTCCTCCTGCTATAACAAAAGGAACTGCCCAATTAATAGCATTGAAAGTTTTTTCTGTCCAAAAAATTCCACTTGGTTGGGATTCACTTATGATATGAATTGCTCCTTTCCATATCTCTTCTGGTGGAGAAGTTGAATATTGATTTGCACTTCCTTTAAATTCATCTCCAGGAAATGAATATACTCTATTGTTATCTTCCCAGTGTTTAAATTTATATTCTCCTTCTGTAGTATCTCTATTATTATGCCAGGTGTAGTGTAGAGCATTATCCAGTAAAGAATCTTTAGCAAAAGTATCCATAAGTTCCATTCTATGATTATGTGCTCTGTTCATCATACAGGTACCTATCTTGTTTGGAACTATATTAGCACCTAATCTTGGGTTCAAAATATTACTTTCCTTATCTCTATGGTATAGTAAACTGCCGTATAACCAGAACATAGGCCAGTAATGTGTAGTTGTATTTTCAACAGGTATAGGTTTAGGTACTATTTGCCCTCTACTTCCGTATACAATGTGAAGCTGTATATCTCTATCAATCAAAAGTTTTTCCATCTCCCTAATTGAATTTAAGTCTGCATTTTCTCTAAATCTAGGTTGGTCAGGATCTGTTTTAATATCGCTCCAGTTAAACTCCCATTCTTCAGCATTAAAAAATAGTATTTCTTTAACAGAGTTCCTATTGTGTTTAATTGAATTATTAATAGTATCAAACAACGTACCTGATGTATATAACGCATTGTCTTGCCATTGTCTGAGTATTAATAGTCCATTAATGTTTTTCATAAAGTAGCGTATAAAGAATTTAGTATTTCTGTTGATGCACTATAGTCTTTAATCTCATAATAAAGAGAAGTATATTCTTTGCTTTGTAGGTATTGTCTATCTACTCTACCTCCAAATAGTACTGCTACTTTATTACCATGTATATTAACTTCATTACTCCATCTGTTAATTAAATCATACATCAAATGGTTATTTTTCACATAAGATACTTCTTTAGTTAAATCTAATACTAATATACATCTTCCGTCTCTGATGTCTTGTAGTACTTTCTCGGATATAACTTTAAATCCGCTATTAATATTACTATAGAAGTAGGTGGGAGTTAGCACCTTAATTACATATAAATGTTTACTCTCTACTATGTCCTTTATTTCTATATACTCTTGTGACTTTAAATCCGTAAGTAAATCAGAAGAACGGGTTCCATATCTAAAATAATCTTTCGGTAAAGTATGAAGCATAGTCATTTCATTGGATTCTTTTAGATTCCAGGTTTCAGATGTACCATTAGGCCTATTGAAACCTAAAAGTGTATCGTACGATTCTATACTAAATTTAATTTTATCCATTATAATATATCAGCATTAACTGCTTTTAACTGGTTTATAAGGCAATGCTGCGGTTCATAGTCTTCTCCATGTCCCCAGTTTAGTCTAATTTTGTATTCAAAATGATTTCTATTATGTTCAAGTATTTCTTGCATGTCTTTTCTCATCTCATGTAACTTGAGAGTGGATAGTAGTGAAAGTTTTTTTAATTCTTTAGCAATATGTTCTGATCTATTAGTCCAATCTTCAAACTGATCATATTCTTCATTAAACCATTTACTAAATGTTTTAAACCCTTCACATTTCAAATATTGAAGGGTACCTACAGAACCTAACACAAAAAATGGATGTCCCATAATAATAGGTTTCCATATTTTTTCAGATACAAATAATGTTCCTTTATTAACTAATGTTTCTGTTATTACTGAGCAAAATGTAGATTCATAATCTTGTATTTCTATATTGCATGCTAAGTTAAAAAAAGTAGATTTATTATCTATTTGCATAGGTAGTTGTTTTACTACTTCTCTCCAATCTCTATCATAGACTCCATATTGCCTTATAGGATTAGAGTGGTGTGCATCTACAGGTTTACCTAAACTTGCTCTTCCTCTATCTAAAATACCGTACTCTTGTAATTTAGTTATGAAATGTAAACGTGAAGCTCTAGGTGCTCTATTATAGGTAAGAAAAAGTTGTTTATTATCTACAGGTTTAAACTTACTTACGGGGTTTACTACTTCATTTTTATTCCAAGCACTAAATGCTTCATAGTGGTGTACTTTAATGCCGTTGTTTCTAACTTTAATGTGTTGACTAGCAATAGCATTACCTGTAATAAAATGAACACTGTTTTTAGGAAAACCTGCTTTTATTCTCCAATTTTCTACTATTTCAATATCGTTATTACCCTCCATTTGAGAATACCCTTCAAATACATACCAGATAACAACTTTGCATCTCTTTTCTATAACATCCTTCTTAAACCTTTCATGCATTAAATCGAAACCTATATCCTTATTAAGAATAAAAAAGTCTGGGTTGAATACGTTAACTAGGTATATGTGTTTTTCGTTATGCTCTAATGCTTCGCTATCTTTCCAGGTAATCTCCTCTGAATAAAATGTATGAGGGTAAGCATCGTTGTTAAGCTTAACGTGATCAAAAAATTCTCCTGTTTCGCCAAATATATTCCATGTACCTAAAGTATAAGGTATGTGAAATTTACCTGTTTCTTTCATATACCATGAAGGAGACGATAGATTTGGTCTTGGTCCTTTATAGATAGAATCGTAATTTTCTCTAGATAATGTTATCATACGTACTCTTTCTTTACTAAGTATTCGTGTATTATTTTTGCTAGTATTTTATGGCTGTATTTAGTCGGATGAGAACAAGGAGTCCAGTATTTATTTTCTTTTCCTATATATTGTCCATACCAAGCATAATTATGTTTCTTTCTTAACTTTGGCTGTTTATTAAGTATAAGGAGTTCATCTATCAATTGTAAGTCTTCTTCTCCGTACATCCAATTATTAAAATCTATCTGATCTATAATCTTGCTTTGTCTATTTAGGTGGTCCTTAGATGTATCGGACATAATATTTTTAATCATTAAGCTTTTATAGCCCAGGTCTTCCATTTGATTAATAACTACTAAGTTTGCGTTATGGAGCTTACACCAGTTCTGCAGTTCAACTAAAGTAGAAATAAATTCTAAAGTAGTAGATTTATCATTATATATTGCTGTTCCATATCCTCTCCATAAGTCTTTATGCCCTAATCTATCTTTATCATCGAAATCCGGATCTTGAGGCCATATAGTTTCAAATAGATTTCCAGGTCCTAGGTTTGTATCTGGAGCTATAAATTCAAATCTGCAAAATTGAGTAAATGAAAATACGATAGTTAGTTCAGAAGCTAAAGTAACGTCTAAATGAGGGGAAAAGGTAGTTAATTTTTTTACAGCATTACGGTTACCTTTGCCTCTATTACCTAGATTTATTATATTGTACTCTTTTAAATGATTTTTCTTTAACTGACTAGGCCATGAGTTGTTTACCTCCATTTCAGTAAAGCTATTAATTACGCTTTGATTAGTAGGTTCTAACCAATCTAATGTTTCCCATATACCATCATCATACGCGCCTTGTCCTTCAGTAAATGAATCTCCTATAGCGATAATAACTTTATCTCCTCTCTTAATCATCTTTATTTATTTACAGTAATTACAAAAGGAATCAAAATTAGTTGGCTTTTGAAATCTTACGTTATTCTCCATTACTAGCTTATTATGTTCTACAACTCCTCTTAATTGACTAAACCATTCTAACTTATCTTCAATACTTCTTTTACTAAATGCTTCTATCCATTCTAAGATAGCATTTGTTCTTTGTATATCATTTAATTTATCATACTCTTCTGGAATCATGGCATTAAAGGTTTGATATCCGTATTTAGTGTGTAAGTACTCTAAACTATCTCTACCTCCAAATACAATAAATGGATGATTTGCAGCTATTGGTTTAAATACTTTTTCACTTAAGAAAACTGCTTTATTTTTATCCTCAAATTGTGCTTCACTTACAATAGTAACAAAAGAATCTAACATAGGTTGTTCATTTAACCTATTTATAAACTGTCCAGCGTCAATATTATCATTTTCTCCGTATGTAGGTACATTATCATAGTACAAAGGAAGAGTTTTTGCTGCTGGGCCTAAATCAAGTACTGTAAGAACTTCTTCTCCCATATGACATCTTTGGTCTATTTGATAGCTAAACTTATTCATGCTAACTATTCCTTCCTTAAGCAAATTATTCTTATGAAGCATGGTGTACATCCATATTCTATGCTCTCTAGGTCTACGGTTTAAAAAATTGTATACTTTTATTTTTTCTTTGTTAGCATGCTTATATTTTAAATGGTCATCAAATGTAGGTGCATAAACGTTCGGGTCTTTACTGTTAAGGTATATATCTGCTTCAAAATGACTGTATCCTAGAACCTCAATAGTTTTAGTTTTATTGTCTCTCTCGTACTCTGCTTTATGTTTATGTATATTTAGATCACCTGTAATAAACATTATGCTCTCCACAGGGATATTAAGTCTATCACACTCCTCCATGAAGAAGTCGAACAGTGTATCGTCGTAGTACCCCTCTAAAGAATTATCAAACACAATTAAAGCTTCTTTCTTTTGCGCTTTAAGTATATGTTTCATACTTATTGCTGAGAATATTGATGTTCCATTTCTTTTCATCCAATGCCCTGGTGCTGCATGGACACCAATTGGGTATATGTATTTAATGTTCTGTATTTTAGAGTCAGTACCTAAGTACTTATTAACCCTATAGCTATTATTTAAGCCAAAACAAATGTTATCCCGAGTATCTCTATCATCATACATTTCTGGTTTAAGAACAGGTGTGCTAAAGTTTTTTAGTACATCCAAGTGTATGAAGTAAGGGGAAGATGTTAAATGCGTGCCTTTCCACGATCTATCTCCATTAAATCCGTCATGTGTATCAGTAACTATGTTCATCTTATTTTTTCCAAAAACTATACAATCCTTTATCTATTTCGTAACTATCCCAAACAAATCTTTCTCTATTTGGTTGTTTCTTAGCCCATTCCCACATTTTAGATAAACCTTCATATAAGTCTGTCTTATATTCATATCCAAGAATATCAATAGATTTTTGATATGAGGGGTAAGCGTCTTTAACTTCATGTCTACCTTCTAAGTACTCAACTGTACCGTTTTTAATAACGTCTCTCAGAATTGCGTTTGCTTCATTTATAGAGTGAAACTTTGTACCGCCGAGGTTAATTGTTTCACAACATGCTTCTTTTAGAGTTGCGGCTTTCCATAATGGTTCCAAACAGTCATCTATGAAAGAGAAAGCTCTAGTCTGAGTTCCGTCACCGAATATTGTCATTGGTAAATCATTAATATATTGGTACATCCAAATTCCTAATACATTTCTATATTTATCCCATATGTTTTGCCCTGTACCGAATACATTATGTGGTCTGATAATGCAGTAATCTAATCCATGTTGATCGTGAGCTACTTTTATATCCATTTCACAAGCGTATTTAGCAATACCGTAAGGGTCTATTGGTGAAGGTATATCAGACTCTTCAAAGGGTCTTTTTCCTTCCCATCCGTGTCCGTATACAGCCATAGATGAAGTAAAGACTAATCTTTTTACATCGTGAATTATACATTCATTTACTATTGCAGCTGTTGCTATAGTATTATTAGTATAGTTGTATTTTCTTATAAAAGGAGATAAACCTTCTGCTGCATAAGCTGCAAAATGAAATACATATTCTGGTTTATGGTATTCAAATATACCTGTTAGGTCTTCTTTTGCTATATCAGTTTCATAAAAAATGATTCTCTTGTCTATATTTTCTCTATAACCTCCTGAAAGGTTATCGATTCCAACTACTGTGTATTCTGGTTTATTATCTAAAATCCATTTAGCTAACCTACTACCTAATAGTCCTGCAACTCCTGTTATTACTATTTTTTTGTCCATAATCCTGTTATTTGTAGAGTATATCTTGGTTCAATACCAATATTACTAGCAGCGTGCTCTACATCTGTGCTATAAATTACATAGTCTCCTCTTTTCCAATTTACTATAGCCTTTCCTTCTGCTTCAAAATAATGTCCAGGCTTCCAGTCTTCTATAAATATGATGGCTCTACATACTCTATCAATACTTCTTTCTAATTTAAACCTTTTACAGTATGTCTGAAAGTGGTCAATATGTGGAGGCATAATTTCAAGCTGTACCATTTTATAGAAGGTATACCCACAATGTGTTAATCCTAATTCATTTGATACATCTTCTACCCATTCTGGCATTGGGTTTTTACTATTATAAAGAGCTCCTAGAAAAGTATCGTGAGTATATCCTTGATTTCTCCAGTTATTTAGTTCTTCTTTATTAGTAAGATTCTGTTTTGTATAAGGAAAATGCAAATATTCATTTCCTATTACTGTGTTAATCTTACCTTGTTTAACCCAATTTTCCATATTTAATCTCTTACCATATCAGCAGTGCAGCAATGAAAAGAACCTCCTAATGTTCTGGAGTGTCTTATATTTAAGTCCAAAGCTTCAATCTTATGCTTTTTAAGTTGCTTTATTAATTCTGTTTGTCTATTATCTACACATACTGTATTTTCATCTAATGAAATAAGATTTATTCCTACCCATTCTGATGCTCTTAGTACTCCTTTGTATCCTATATCTACCATTGGTGCTGCATATATAATATCCCAACCTTTAAAGAGTTTCGGCATATTATCTTCGTTAATTCTAGATGGATTAACTAATGCTAGTCCGTCTCTAAGAATGGCAATTGTAGAATCTATATGAGAATACGAATACATATTTTCTAAGTAATGTACATTGTATTTATCTCCTAATATATTTTTTAACCAGGTATGTCCTTTTTTATTACCTGTGTTAGAGTTTAAATACAGAATATCGTCGTTATGTCTTAGTATATTTGCTGCATCAAAGACAGGTTCAACATTAGTTAATGTTAAATCCTTTAAATTAGTTCTTTGGTAAGAATCATCTGTTAATCTTGGTTTAGGTGCACATATCCATTTAGATCCTTTGTCATTATATTTTATAAAAAGTTCTCTATAAGCATCTGTCTCAAACTGTCTTGATCTTAACGTCATAGGTGATTCTATAAGAGTATCTCCTATTACTGTCATAGTATCTCTAGGACAAAATGTATAATATTGATCTGTCTCCCAATATCCGTTAGATACGGTCTTAGTAGTATCTATTATATCAGGTCTGTGAACTATAGCTCCAAAATCTTCTAATGCTTTAGATAATAAATCAAGATCTTCTATAGATTCTTCATAAACTTTAGGATCAAAAAATCCTAATTCATTAGAAGGTATCTTATCTTTATCCGCATAGTTAATAGCATGGAGGTCGAATCCATGTTTAGGCATATTTGCATTGTCAACTCTTCCGACAATTACTTCTCTTAATCTTCCGTATTCGTTTTTTACATTAACCATTTGTAAATACTTTATATGTTGTTAAGTCTGGGTAGTTTTTATATGACCAGTCTTTTGGTTTAGTTGCAACAGCATCTGGTATTTTATGTATACCCATAAGTGCAATTTCAGGAGTCATATAATAATGATACCCTACTGTATTAATTTCTTGTTTATCCCAAGGCAGTGGAGATTTAACATCTCTACCATCGTAAGACATTTTCCTTAGTTCATCTGCTGCTTCTTCATTATCGGTTAAGATCATGCCTCCTCTTCCTAAGTTTAAATGTTTCTTAAATTGAAAACTTAGTACCATAAAGGTCCTATCAATATACGAACTTTCTTTCCAATACACTGCTGAATCTATAATATTTTCAGTTATATAGTAATAATCGTGCCAATTTTCATCTTTCCAGGTTAGTTCTAAGTTTAATTTACTAGCTAACATAGGAATAGATAGATACGTATGTTTTGGTACTTCAATTTTTTTAGCTTTTGTGTACCTGAGAGCTAATTCTAAACCATGAGTACAGCAGTCTACTGCTACTGCAAATGGAGCTCCATAATGACGAGCTATTTGTGATTCGAATATGTTTACAGTTGCAAATCCCATTAGTTAAGTCTTGATATTCTTTTAAATGCATATTTTATGTTAGCGAGGACTTTATCTATAGGGTCAGTAAGGTGGTAAGTTAGTAGGTCTGTAGAGTAGGCTGCTACCAAAGTCCAAGTTGATACCGGATGTCCTAAAATAATTTTACAAGCTCTTAATGCTGATTGATCTATTACTGTCTCTAGACCTGTTCTTTCTAAGTTAGTAGATTCGTATAAGTGAGTACTGTGTGTGTATTTAGGTACATGCTTATAAAAATCATCTCTAGTAAATACTTTAGTGCCTTCAGGTAATTGATCTGTAATCTTCTTAAGTTCCATAGTAGGTAGATCAGTAGAGATATAAAACTGTGCTTTTGGTCTTTCTGCTATGATGTCCTGAAGCAACCTAGTAACTTTTCTATCATTTACATACTTGTATATAGACTCTTTTGATCTAGGATTATTCTGGTTTAATAAATCATTATCCTGTAATGTTTCACTAAACTCTAACATTTCTTTTTTACTTTTAAATACTCCTGCTCCTCTTCTCAAATGCACTCCTATAGTGTTCATTCCTAGCATTTTTGAAAAACTTTTTCTAAATGTTGGATCTATAATTTTTATTTGTCTACTTCCTTTAACTGTTTTATAGTTAGTGTCTGAGAGTACTTGATCTACTTTGTACCAATCGAATGCTGTATAGTAGTCAATACCGTTTTTAAGTGTATCAGTTTTTCCGTCTAATATGTCATCAACCATTTTATTTGTAATAGGTACAAGTTTTGTCCACTTCTCTTTATGGTGATCAAAATCCCATTTAGCTACTTTGCTTTGAATTTCAGGATTTGTATGCCATAACTGCCAGGCAATCATACCCGGAAAGTCTACAAATTTCTTTTCATGCCAAAAGTGCTGTTCTACTTGTGTATTATGGTCTGTACCACAAATCATTTGCAATTTATATACTGTTTCCCAATGTTGTACTCTATTTCCATATCCTGTATCAAACTCATGGTGCCCTCCACCCCATGGTTCTAGTAATCTAATCTTATATTCCAATACTAAATGATTTTAGTCCATTTTGATTTTTTCTTCTCCACATCCGGTGCATATTCGCCTGCCGGGTCAGCTTTCTTCTTCTTAATGTTTACACTTTTCCATTTAGTTTTAATTTCATGTTTAGGTTTATCTATATCTGGTTGGTATTCGCCTGATTCAAAATGAGTAATTGCTCCGTTGTTAACTTTTACTTGCGGTATATTTTTATCTACTTCGATAGAGTCGTACCATTCTACAAGTTCAGGAAATGTTTCTCTAAAGTTAAGATTTTTTCTTACATCGTATTGTTCATAGAAACTTTTAAAGTCATGATAATGTTTAGTTTTATCTTCTTCTGTACTTGTATGTCCTTGCTCTACAACGTCTACATATTTAATCAACCTTTCGATTTGAGCTTTTTCATGATCCATCATTAATGGATGGTCTTTTTTACCCTCATACCATGTTGATAACTTCTTATATACCTTAACTTTTTCAGAATCAACTAAATTTAATGGTGATTGAAATGCTGGCCATCTTAGTATATTTAAGTCAATGCCTGGTGAGTTCATTCCATATTTTTCTTTTAGAGAAAACATATCATCCATAAATTCTGTAATAGAATATAGGCATAGACTATTAATTGTCATCATACATATAACTTGGTTATAATCTGCTTCTTCTATAAACTTTACTAAGTTAGCTCTCCATTGGTCGTAATCTAATCCTGATCTAATGTAGTTTGCTGCTGGACCATAAGCTTCACAACTAGTATATAAGTCAAAACCTTTAATATCTATATCTTTAGTAGTATCTATAAGCTTTTGTATAAGCTTAGGATGTACCATTAGGTTAGAATTTACAGCTAAAGTTAAGTCCGGAGCTGGATGTTCTTTAACTGTCTCTAAAAATTTCCAAAAGTTATGAGAAGCTGAAGGTTCGCCTCCTGTTACTCTTAATTCCTGGAGATGTTTAGATAGTTCTGGCCACCATTCAACAAACGCCTGAACGTATGGATTATTGTCATTATATTTACCAAATAAATCTGCCCAAGAACCATCAGCATGATAAGCTCCTGCAGAGGTAGTTTTGAAATCTTGGTAAGGTCCATTAGTTTCTATATCTTTAGCCCAAGTTGTTGAATAGCCAGCATTACAATAGGAACAAGCTAAGTTACAAGTCCTATCAAAAGATACTTCCACTGTTTTTAGCATGATATCAGCATCCCAAGGTGCGTTTGCAGCTTCCTCTATTTCTTTATCTGTATATATTCTACTTTTAAATATTCTATCTCCTGCTGTGTTTGGGTCAATGTCTTCTACTTTCCAACAATAAGAACATTCAGCTGGTCTAACACCTTCAAGCATCATTTTTCTTATCTTCTTTTTAAATTGGGTATTATGAAGTGCTGATGGGTTCTTTTTAATCTCTTCTAAGTCAATAGGATGAGGAAGAGGTAAGTGACACGAATTAGTATACCCATGACCTAAGTGGAGACTAGCATTGTACCATTTAGCTGCACAAAAACTTTTACTTACTGAATCTAGGTGATCAGCTTTCCACTGTATTAATTTATCTGTATCTGACATTTATATCTTATTTATGAAATTACAATTACCTGTTATGTCTACTGATTTATCGAATATAAATTCTTCGAATAAATGATGACATAGTAGATTACCGTCTTGTTCTATTTTAAATTCTTGTAACGAAATGTCGGTGTAGTTAAGATTATAACCGTTTTTAGGAAAATTACCTGCTCCAAAAATAATATGAGGATTATCTTCGATTGCAAAACCTTTTTCAGTTAGGTCTAGACTTAGAACTAATCGTTGACTTATAAATATTTCTATTTTATCTTTTGCAACGTGTTCTATTCGAACTTTTAATTGAACTCCATCGAATATAGGATGGGGTAATTCATCGTAATTAGTTTCACCCAGTTTATTCATCAAGGTAAACAGTAATCTACCTTCGTATATATCTAATGCTGTATAGTGTGGCAGAATGGTAAACAACGTACCTATCACACCTTCTACTTTATTCACTATCATATTAATAGACAGTGTAAAGTTGTTCTCTCCTGTTAATTGTTTTGTTGCTGGATTCTCAGGAAATGTATCACATATATGGTTAGGCCATAAGACCCATGGATTACCCTCTTTTATGTTTAGCATAGAATTCTTTTAGTTCTGGAAATGTTTCTTGAAAGTTTGTACCTCGTCTTTCATCTAATTGGTCTACAAAGGTTACAAATTCCTTTCTAAATTTATCTACGCTAAACATACTCTTGCCAATTGCGTAGTCATATATCCTTTTAATCTTTTGTATTTCAACATTTGAAAAGCCATAATTATCTTGATGATACTCTTTCATACCGTAATATAGTGCTTTTTTGGCAGAATTCAAAATTAATTCCTTATCTTTATCTTCTAATATTTTAACGGATAAATGTGATGGCCACCTAAGGTAAGAAGTATCTAATGATACTGCTGATATTTTATATCTTTTACCGTTATGATGTTTCTTTTTCATCTCAAATATCCTATCTAGTAAGTGGTCATATGAAAATACTGATAGAGCATTAAAAGTAGCCATAATATTAATGGTAACTTTAGGTAACTCTGTTAGTATCTTATCTACATTTTCCCAGAACTTATCATAATCTAAACCGAACCTTGTATATTCTGCTTGGGCTCCTTTTGCTTCGACAGATGTATATACTACAAACTCTTTAACCTTATCTTGATCAGTAATTATCTTTGCCTTAGCAATAAATTTATCTATTAAGGCGTCTGGTACTCCTAAGTTTGTGTTAATTCCGATAGATAATTTAGTGTTAGGGTTTTCCTCTTCAATTATATAATCCAATACCTTAAAGGTGTCTTTTGATAATAAAGGCTCACCTCCTGTAATACGGAACGTATGTAAATCTCTATACAAAGAAGGCCACCATTTCCACCATGCTTCTACATAAGGATTATACTCTGACTGTAGTAGTGGCATTTCATTTTTCTTACGTAATGTTTCAATCTCATTAAACTGACCGTCTGCTGCTTTATATGGTCCGTGTTTTTCAATTTCCTGTACCCAAGTAGATGAATATTGAGGTCCACAGTAAGCACATTTAAAGTTACACGTATTGGAAAAAGATACTTCTACATACTTTGGATTAATATCATCTCTCCAATTAGACTTTGCAATTTTATCGAATTGACCTATTGACCATTCTTCAGAAGATTTAAAAACTCTATCAGAGAAGGAGTTAGAATTGTCTTCTACACTCCAGCAATAGTTGCACTCATCAGGTTTTCCTCCTTCTAACATTTCTTTTCGTTTTAATTTCTTAAAGCGAGTGTTATGTAACGCAGAGGGATTTCTTTTAATCTCTGCTATTGAAATTTTATGAGGAGTAGGGTGGTGACATGAATGTGTCATTCCTAAACCAAGATGTATAGTAACTTGTGTCCACTTTGCTAAGCAAAATCCACACCCTACCTTATCTAATTTATCTTTTACTTCTTGTGAATTCATAGTTTAATGTTTATCATCTTCGCCCATGGAGTAAGTATGTCTTCTCCTAAAAACTCATAATTCACTTGTTTTATACCGTCTGTTTTATAATCTATCTTTCCGTTTTGCATTTGTAGTACATAACGTTTTTCATTTTCTGCAGTTGTATCTCCTTTAGCAAATTTGCCTCCGATGATACCTTCGTCTTCATGTGGAAGACATCTAAATTTTCCATCTCTTCTGAACGGTAGAATAGAGTTTGGAATTTCAATCTCTTCTACTATAGTCTCTGTAGCGTATTCATCTACTCTGTCATGGTCTGAGTTGCTAAAGTCTAGGTTTATTTTAAGGTCGTCTTGAGGAATGGTATTATGTAGGTCTGCAACTTCTTGAGGACTCAAGTCTCTCCCCCAAGCATATACTTTGGCAATATCTCCTTTAAAATACTTAATAGGGCTTTCATCTTTTTCCGAAGGAGTAGTTCCTAAGTACCAGTCTGCTGTACCGTATCCTTTTAGCTTACCTTGCCATTTATAAGGTGATGGGCTTCCGATTCCACCTCTAGAATCTACTTCACTTCCATTTAAGTACATATGAGATAATTGTTCTCTATTGGAAAATACCATTGTTACCCAGCTCCATTGTTCATCGTATCTCTTTACCCACATATAGTTATGTTGGTTGAATGAATTCCAATACGTAGCTGATATTGCTCTAGAGTTGTTAAATCCTATTCCATAATCATACCCTTGTATTCTAAGTACTGGGTATTCTACGTACCTTCTGTTTTGTGCTCCTATTAAAAATATAGGGTTTTTATCCGGTTGTTGACGAGCTCTCATTAGTACAGAAACAGTATGACTTTTAGAAGTCAAACCTCTTAATTTTCTCTCAAAAGGTATTTTTATAAAAGAATTGTTTCCGTTAAATCTCTTATAAGTAAGTTCTATAGGAGATTTAGTTAAAAAAGTATTATTAGTTAACCCTTCTTCGTGACATCTCCAGAATAAGTCATCATCTTCCATTCCCCAATCCCAATAGTTATTAGAATATCCGTTTGTCTTTTCTAAATGTTCCTTAGTAAATACAACAGCTCCTCCAAAATACTCATGGTATTTAAGTTGATAATCCATCTGTGAGATCTTAGTAGCTATATGTCTTGGTCCTTCTGTGGGGTATGAGTAATCTGCACCAGCTTCTGGTATCATGTCTATATCATGAAATACTACATAGTCACATCCTTCTTCGAATGCTATTTTAGCTGCAATATTCTTAGTAGCGCCTCTGTTAAAAAGCTTATCGTCAGCTTGATGACAAAAGTACATATGAAACTCAATTCCTTGCTCTTTTAAATATTTACCGGTTTTTGGTATGAACTCATTTAGATGTTCTTCCCTATTACGGTACGGTACACATACTCCTAGTTTCATATTTTAACTATTAAATGGTGAAGGTTTGATGATGATACTTTACTGTGTACCTTATAATCTAAAGAATTTATACCGTCTTTTGTAGTATCTCTATATCCTCTTTTTACTTCGTTCATAAATCTTAACTGATTAAATCTAGTAGTAATATCTTTCCAACCAGTGTTTAAAAATCCATTTTCTTCATGTTCTAATATTTTATATTTAGATGCTCTTCTGAATGGTATAGTTATTACATCTGTTATGTCTTTTTTATAAGGGACGATTTCAACGTTAGTTAAGTCCCCTTTAATTTTTGCTGAACCTAAATCTACTAGTTTATATTTTTCTATAGATGCGGGTATAAAGTTATGTAGTAATTTACCTTGACTTTTATACGAATCGAATTCTAAACCTAAAGGCATACCTTTGTTAGTAGCAACAGAATACACTTCTGATGATGTTAGTGCTGATTCCCACACAGCTAACTGCTGTATTCTCCCTTTAAAGAAATGTTCTTCTCCTTTTCGTGCAGGGAATGAAGCACCCATATAAGAATGCTTTTGAGATTGATAGTTTCTCAATCCTTCAGGAATTGTTTTAGAGCATTCTTTTACCCCATTAAGGAATAAGGTTAATTCATTAATTTTATGATCCCAAGTTACTGTGATGTTAGTCTGTACTGGTGCTTTAACTTTAGTATTTAAGTAGTGGTGATTTCTTTTAGAATCAAAGAGTTCAACTGTAAATCTACCAAAACTAGTGTACATTATATTAAAATCGTAGCCCGGTATGCCGAACATAGTAAACTTATCTTCATCTTTTAAATGGTCATACGTTACATCTTCAGGTTGCCCAGTAATTGTTATAGTAAAACTTCCTCTAGTTCTAAGTGCATTAGGTATTTTAATAAATGCAGAGTTACCATTGAACTTAAATGCTGAGGTATTACCTGATGCTGGTTTGTAAGGTACAGAATCTAATCTTAATCCATTTAACCTTGCTCTAAAAAGTAAATCATCATCTTCAAATCCCCATCCCCAGTACTCATTAGAAAATCCATTAATATCTATAAAGTCATTTATTGGAAATAATGTTATGCCTCCGAAATATTCTGGGAATGGTAGGTTTTGTGATGCTAAGTGTATAGGATATTTAGAGTAGGTATAATCTACACCGGTAGGGAGCATATCAATATCATGCAATACTATGTAATCACAGTTTAACTCTTCAGCTTTAAGTGCTCCTATATTTAGTAACTTTCCTCTATTAAAGGCCTTCTCATTGTCTTGTTCTACAACAATTAGTTCGTAAGGTATCTTTTGTTGAGACAATGCAAAATGTATGGATGACTTAAACTTAAAGAGTTGTGTGTACCTATCTCTATATGGTACTATAACTCCTAGTTTAGGTTTATTCATCTTTATCTACATCTCCTTTTACCTTATTATGCCATTCAGCTAAATAGAATTGGAGTCTGTCTCCCCATTCGTCTTTATCTACTTCTTCAAACCATACAGTAAGTGCATCTAAACTCATTGCAATTTTTTCTAAGGCTTTAACTTTTCTTTCTTCTTGTATAACTCTTTCTTGAGCGATAACTTGATCTTGTGCTTCCTTACTCATATCTTAACTATTAATTTACGTAATTTATTCCAGTGTTTATAATCTATATATTCAATATACGAACTTTCAGTCAAATTATCAACTAAAAATTCAGGTTTTTCAATATCTATTTTCCAATTACTACGAGCTATTGCTCTATACATCTTACTATATTCTTTAGAGAAAGCATAATCTTGTTTTATGTCTGCTACTTCCTGTATTCTACTTAAACAGGTACTATCCCACTTAAAGTGGTGTACTTGCGTAAATACTTCTTCTATTGGCATTCTTTTAGGGTGTTTTTCGCCCCAACTATTAGATCCATCTTTAAACTGAGCATAATGTTGTCCTGAAGTAACATCTTGGTATCCTTTCATTAATGTACATTTATTAGGACATGCCCCAGACATCGGATATCTAAAGAAACCTGCTAGTGGAAAGGCTTCGTTAATATTAGTCTCTCTCGTAACTAAAGGAAAAGTACCATTAGTACCCAGTCTATCTATAAACCCGCCTGTGACAAAGTCATAACCATGTCTCTCACACTTCTCTATGATATCTTCGATTGGTTCTGGGTATACTTGTAGTTCGTCATCGTCAGATACGATCCACCAATCGTTTGGACGTTGGTTTTTAACATAATTATATAGCTCTGTTACTCTTTCCCAGTTGTATTTATCTTCTGTTACAACTAAATAAGGCTTAATGCCTAATTCTTGTATTTCCTCTAAAATACCGTCATCTTCTGATGATCTATAAACTACTACATATGCTTTTTCAATATCACCTTCATAATGCTTTAGCATATGGGGTAACATATGTGTATTTTTGCCGACTACTGTAACTAAGTTAGGTTTCATTTTTTACGTAATATGGTTAATCCTGTTGAACTTGGTTTAGTAGGTAAATTTCCCTCATTGAAAAAGTCGAATCTTTGCCATTCATCTGATATCTCTTGTATAAATTTAGCTGGACCGTTAGCAAATTCTTCGTGGTGGTGTTGATCTGATACATCTTTAGTTACTATGTGATTATTAGCATAAGTAATATCTGTATCGTGTATTGATATAATAGCATTGGGGTTAAGAATCTGCGAGTATAATTCAAAATCTTCTTTTACGTTTTCATATGAATGTCCTGCATCAATATGCAAGTAATCGATTTTTATATCTTCTTTTACAAAAAAGTTATGAAATGCTTCTACTGTAGTTGTATTAACTACTCTAGGATGGAAAGTTTTTCGTAAAAATGATTCTTTCTCTAACCAGTCTACATTACCTCCTACTCCGTTTGCTGCATCTACTAAGTAAGTAGCTCCTATATCTCCCCAGTTAAAGTCCTTATTGCCAGTAAAAATTTCTTGGTCATATAGGTCTATTCTAGCTTGAGTCATTATTCGAGGAATAAATCCAGCTCCTGAACCTAAGCATACACACACTTTAGCTCTCATATATTGAATAAAAGAGTATATAAGCATTCCATCTCCTAAATGGTACTTAGTAGCTCCATGAGTCCATCTGTAGTCTACAGGTTCATGCTTAACCTTAACGTTACCGTCCTTATCTAAACTGTAAGTCTGGTTGTTAGTTATCTTGTCAAATATAAAACCTTTGTCAACTATACTCATTTATTGTCTTTTTATACTACTTAGATCTATAAATTTATGAAAATTAATGCAATTAAGCAACATTTCTGTCTCTTCTTTGTATGGATGGTCTGGGTCATCTTTTTTATACCATGCTTTTAGTGGTCCGTAATGCCTAAATGTATTCCAGCTATCTTCTATGGACATAAGACCTTCTCCAGTTTTTGATTCCCATTGCCATTTATCACAGTCCCATGCAGTTGATATGATAGGTATGTATTCTATATTATCTTTATTTAACAAATGACGTAAAAGTAATTGTTCCGCAAATATAAGGTATTTAGAATGTGGTGCATCGAGAGCTGTAAGTTCTTCCATTAACTTAATACTAAGGTTTGCATATTTCTGAGTAAATATAGGGTCTGGTAAGTATAAGAAAGATACATTACATGATTCTGTTTGCCATCTTGCTCTATAAGAGAGTTTTCTAATGTAAGGATCTAAGTTAGTAGGGTAGTACCCTCTGCCATTTTCAAAATTAGATACTAATACTCTATCTTTTTTAAAATTATGTTTAAAGGGTTTAAACACTAAGGTATCTCCATCCATTATAACACATGGTTCATTCTGCAGTGCTAATACTTGAAGTTTAGTTCCTGCCCAGAATACTTCTTTGTTAAAGTTATGTTCAAAGTCGATAGATATGACTTCATCCCATAAGGAAATAACCTCTAATTTATTGAGGAGTTCATACGTCATAGGGTCGACGTATATTACGGTATGATCTTCTGGATGGTTCCGTTTCCATAAAGAAACAGAGGCAAACATAACGAGTAAATTAAATTTACTATAAGCTTGAGGATCTCTTTTTAGATTCTCGTGTACCCAAATTATTTTCAAAACCTTTCATTTTTATATTATGGAGTATCTGTAGGATCAGTATGTGATGAATTAAAGTAAGCATATATATTAACAGCTGATGTAACAGTTGAGCTAGTCAAGGTTAGTGTACCAGTTGTAGTACCTGTTCCTGATGTACTAAGTGCGTTTCCTCCTCCGGATGCTGCATCTCTAAATGAGTGGAACACGTAAGGGTAAGTTGCGGTTGCTGTAATAGTAATAGATGCTAAAGATCCAAAGTTAACGTTTTTAAGTGTATGTGCAGTTGTTTGAGCAGCTAAACTATATCCTGCAGTAACAGAAATGCTACCTCCTGTTTCTGGAGTAACAGTTCCGTATAAGAAATCATTACCTCTAAGTTCTGATAAACTATGCGGTTGTGCATCGGCTGGCTCTAATGTGGTAAATATATCATTCATACTCAAATTAGAGTTAGAAGAAAAATCATTATGCCAAGCATCTATTGTTGCCATTGAGACTGCTGCATTTGCTGCGTATGAATATACTGCCATGTTTTTATTTTTTAATTATTGCGTTAATTGGAAACATTTTACTTAGCTCTACTTTTAAAGCTCCATATGCAAATTCATATAAATTACTAACCAATTCGTTATTTACTTTATTTTTAATTTCCACACTTTCGTTTACTACTACTTTTTCGTTTTCAATTACATCTTTATACTTCGTAATTTCGTCTCCGTTTTCGTCAAAGCTAATATAAGGTTTAGACTTTATTACTTCTCTATCTTCATATTCCGGAATTGATACTTCCTCTACTTGTGCTACTTTAACCTTAAATTGATTAGGAATATTTATTTCTTGTCCTTCATCATCTTTATCTTTATAGTAAATAATTTTAGATCCTATTAACCCTTGGGCATTCTTTAAGTCGTCTTCTAGGTACTCCCTGTTAAACTCCTGTGCTCTCTTATAATCTAACCACGTTGTAGTAGTTATCAATACTTCAGATGTTACCTTATTAAAACGATAATTATCTATCCTAACATAAGCTTGCTCTGTAGGGCCGCTACTTGTTTCTAAATCTATATTTAATATAAAACCCATTTTATTCTTTATTTGTTTTCTAATTTTTCTACTTTAGCAGATAATTCTTTTACTGCTTCAATTAATAAACCTGTAATTTGTGCGTAATTAACAGACTTCATACCTTCGTCGTCAGTTAGTACTAATTCTGGAAGTATAGCTTCTAATTCTTGAGCTACTACTCCAATTGATCTGCTGTTATCAGCTATTCTAGTAAATTCTACACCTCTAAGAGCTTTTGTTTTGTCTAATGCTCCATCGATCGTTACGATATCTTTTTTAAGTCTTTCATCAGAGTAAGCAGTAATATCACTATCAGCTACTATTCTACCACTAACGTCTATACCTGAAGTATCTACTCTTAGTCTCTCAGTACCGTTTACTACTGTTCTAGTCCAAGAATTGTTAGAAAACTGAATATAGTCGCCTGCATCGTATCCAATATGGGTAATACTGTCTCTTAAATCTGGCTCAATACTAAATGCATTACCGGCAGATAAATCAAGTCCTGCTCCAGCAGAATAAGTTGTGTTAGTATCTGTATTAGTATCTGTTGAAGATATAGTAATCATTCCCGTTGTTGCAGTTAGTGATACATTATCTCCTGCTGTAAGTGATAGAACTCCACTATTACTAAATACTGTTCCGGTTTGAGTAATTCCACTTCCTGCACTATATGTAGTGTTTGTATTTGTATCAGCATCAGCTCTCCAGGCTGGGTTACCGCTTGCATCTGTTTTCCAAACTTTATTTGCAACAGCACCTGGTGCGGCTACATAACCGGCAACGTTTAATGCGTTAGCATTCCAGGTGTTAGTATTTGTATCAGTAGAAGATATTACTCCATCAGTAATAGCTACATTAGTACCTGCTGAGAATTTAGCTCTTACATCTGCTGTAGATAGCTGAGTGTTTGTATCTGTTGAAGTAATTACTCCTGTTGTACTATTGTATGAAGAGTTACCAGAAGCTGATATCTTACCTCTAACGTCTGCAGTTGATAGTTGAGTATTGGTATCCGTATATGATGTTATGTATCCTGCACCGTTAGCAATATCAGCGTTATCAGTTACAATATCAGATGTCATTGCAATAGTACCTGTCTTATTAGGTAATGTATAGGTTTTGTCTGAACCAGCAACTACTGATAAAAGAGTAGCATCATGTCCATCTGCGGTAGTACCTTCAAATACAACTCCATTTGATGTAGAAACTGTTGTTACATTATTTGTAGTTGTTGTACCTGTTACAGTTAAGTTACCTGGTATAGTTACCGTATCTGATGAATCACCAATTGATACTGCATTACTACCAAATGAACTACCTAATCTTGTTTTAAGGTTAGCAACTGAAACATCATCGTTTGTATCTGTATTAGTATCTGTTGAACTGATTACACCTTCAGCAGTTATTGCTACATTAGTTCCTGCTGAGAATTTACTTCTTACTTGAGTATCACTTAGTTGTGTGTTAGTATCTGTTGAAGTAATTACTCCTGTTGTACTATTGTATGATGCATTTCCACTTGCAGATATCTTACCTCTTACATCTGCTGTAGATAATTGTGTGTTAGTATCTGTTGAATTAATTTTAATAGTATTAGCTGCGTCATCAAATACTACAGTAGTGTTTGTACCATTTATCCATTGTCCTGCTGCTAAGTCTCTAATTTCTTCATCAGAACGTTGAGTGTTTGTATCTGTGTTTGTATCTGTTGATGATATAACTCCATCAGTAATAGATACATTAGTTCCTGCTGAGAATTTACTTCTTACTTGAGTATCACTTAGTTGTGTGTTAGTATCAGTAGAAGTAATAACACCTGTTGAACTATTGTATGATGAATTACCAGAAGCTGATATCTTACCTCTAACGTCTGCAGTTGATAGTTGAGTGTTTGTATCGGTAGAGCTTATTGTTCCATCTGATGCTAGAGATACGTTAGTACCACCAGAAAATAAACCTATAACATAGGTATCAGACAATTGTGTGTTAGTATCAGTAGAAGTAATAACACCTGTTGAACTATTGTATGATGAATTACCAGAAGCAGATATTTTTCCTCTTACATCTGCAGTTGATAGCTGAGTATTGGTATCCGTATATGATGTTATGTATCCTGCACTGTTAGAAATTTGATTGTTATCAGTTATAATATCACTTGTTAAAGCAATTGTTCCGCTTGCATTTGGTAGAACAATAGCTCTATCTGCAGTTGGGTCGCTTGCTGTTAAAGTAGTTTCATGAGCATCTGCTGTTGTTCCTTCAAATACTACTCCATTAGAAGTTTCGATTACAGCTACATTATTAGTAGTTGTTGTTCCTGATATTGTTAAGTTACCAGGTATACTAATAGTATCGTTTGAATCTCCAAATGTAGCACTTCCTAATGATGCAGCTAAAGCTGATTTAACATTAGTTGTGTCTGTAACATCTGCTGATGCTTCGATGTTATCTAATTTACTATGATCTGCATCAGTAAATACGTTTGAATCAGTTGCTGCTTCCACTGCACTTCTTACTTGTGTATTACTTAGCTGTGTGTTAGTGTTCGTTACTGTATTAGAAATAGCTCCTGTTGTACTATTATAGGATATACCAGTACCTGCAGATAGTTTAGATCTTACTTGTGAATCACTTAATTGAGTGTTTGTATCTGTTGATGTAATAACTCCTGTTGAAGAGTTATATTGAGCGTTACCTGATGCTGATATCTTACCTCTTACATCTGCTGTAGATAGCTGAGTATCAGTATCGGTAGAACTTATTGTTCCGTTAGCAGCAATTTGTACGTTAGTACCTGCTGTTAATGCACTTACTACATTAACTGTGTCTGTAACATCTGCTGATGCTTCGATGTTATCTAGTTTACTATGATCTGCATCAGTAAATACGTTTGAATCAGTTGCTGC
>TARA_R110002074_G_scaffold175741_4_pt1 | contig 48918 bp, 23 predicted proteins | sample TARA_R110002074 | Tara Oceans TARA_R110002074 (sample SAMEA4397215) | marine metagenome | biome: Polar Biome; feature: [MIX] marine epipelagic wind mixed layer (ENVO:01000061); material: water (ENVO:00002006), including particulate matter (ENVO:01000060) such as... | depth 10-100 m
GCAATTTTTAGCGGATTATTCCAAAGGAAATGTTTAAGATGAAGTATATGTAAATAATTAAATGCCCAATTGTGGGCATTTAATTATTTAATCCCTTAGGACAACTTTAAATAAAAGTCATTGGTATTTTTTTCATCGTATTTTTCCTGATCAAACATGTAAAGGTAGGAGCCTTTAGTGGACGAGGACATGTCCTTTTCCTTAAGCTTTATCAATATGTCCATGGAGTTTATTTTATTAATAAAATTCCTTTTATCCAACTTTTTATCCAAGATGGCTTCGTAAAGTTTTTGCAATTGACGCATAGTAAACTTTTCGGGTAATAGTTCAAAACCAATAGGATTAATAGAAGTTCTTCTCCGCAATCTTTTAATGGCCTTATCCAACATTTGATTATGGTCAAATATTAAATCGGGAACATCTGATAAGCTAAACCATTTGGCGTTATTTTGCTCGGTAATTTCTTCGTTGTGTTTTTCAATATTGATGATGGCGTAATAGGATGTGGAAATCGTTCGGGCGAGGGGATCTCTATCAACTTCACTAAATGTATAAAGTTGTTCCATGTATATATTGTGTACCCCAGTTAGCCTGTGTAAAACTCTAGCAGCCGCATCATTTAAAGTCTCGTGGTGTTGTAAGAACCCTCCCATTAGTGACCACTTCCCCTTTTCAGGTTCAAAGTCCCTTTGAATTAATAGCACCTTTAGATCTTCTTTATCAAATCCAAAAATTATACAGTCAACCGCTAAGAGAACCTTGTCTTTTTCATTATAATGATTTAATACCATTGTTGAGTTTTTGTGGGGCAAATTTAACAAGTTTACTAGAAGTTTTAATTAAATGACTCGGTTAATTTTAAAAAGCTAAATTATTAATTAGGGCAATGGATAATTCTCATTGTGCTTTAAATTAATAAAAGTGTTAAAAATACACATATTTAAGTTGGGCTCTTGCATATGTCATTTTTCTTTACTTTATTTACATGTGTACAAATAACACTTAATAACAAACCTGACTCACTTATGAAAAAAAAACCAATTCATTTCAGATTTGAATTTCGACTTCCCAAGAATGTTGGGATTTTGATATTTCTATTATTCTTGACTACTTTATATAGTTTTGGTCAAACTCAAAGTACAATACAAGGTACGGTGGTTAGTGCTACTGATGACATACCTTTATTGGGAGTGAGTATAATTGTTAAAGGGACAACTGTAGGTGCCGTAACTGATTTTGATGGAAAGTATTCCATACAAGCATCTCCTTCAGATGTTCTTCAATTTAGTTCTGTTGGCTTTCAGAGTATTGATATTCCTGTCTTAGAACAATCAATTATTGATGTTTCCTTAGATGAGGATTTCACCCAACTCAATGAGGTTACCATAACCAGTATTGGATACGGAACTGTTGAAAGAAGAGAGATTACTAGCGCCGTTGCCAGTGTGGATTCCAAAGAATTCAATAAGGGTAATATCAATAATCCTGCGCAATTACTACAAGGTAAAGTGGCCGGCTTGTCGATTGTGAAACCTGGAGGTGATCCCAATGCTGGTTATAATATACGTCTTAGAGGGTTATCAACTTTTGGTGCCAATTCTCAACCATTGATTGTTGTGGATGGAGTGGTAGGTGGTTCATTGGCCTTGATTGACCCAAATGATATTAAATCGATAGAAGTACTTAAAGATGCTTCTGCTGCTGCAATATATGGAACTAGAGGGGCTTCAGGTGTTATATTAGTTACAACGAAAAAAGCAGTTGGGGTTGGTGCAGCTAGAATAGATTATAATACTTATTTAGCAATGGAAAGTGTTGCTAAATTTGTTCCCAATTCTTCCCCTGAACAATTTGTTGAGGCGGGTGGTGTAGATAATGGGTATAAAACTGATTGGTTGGATTTATTAACACAAACTGGAATTTCAAATGTTCATAATTTGGCAATTTCAAATGGTACAAACAATGGAAGTTATAGGGCCTCTATTAATTATAGAGATATAGAGGGTATTGCACTCGGTACGGGTTTTGATCAATTGAACGCAAGGTTCAATTTTGAACAACGTGCTATGAATAATAAATTAATATTAACGCTAAATGGGGGGATAACGAAAAGAAATGCCCAATTTAAGCCTTATGAAGCACTTAGGTTTGCTATTATAGCGGATCCGACGGCTCCAGTTTATAACGGTGGTGATTCCGCAAATGGCTATTGGGAGCCTAGCACGCCAGAATATCATAACCCTTTGGGAATAGCCAACGAAGTTACGGATGAGGGAATCTTTAAAACCATGTTGGGTAATATACGTGCGAAGTATAAGGTGACTGATAATTTTGATTTTTCTGCTTTTTATTCATTGCAGTATGAGAGTGACCTCCGTTCCCAATACTTCTCCTCAAAAACACGTTTTTCAGCGGGATCAGGTCAGAAGGGACGAGCACGAAAGGAATCGGAGGATAGACTTAATGAATTATTCGAATTAACGGCCAATTACCAAAAAAACTTCAACGGGCTAAAAGTGTCTCTCTTAGGGGGTTATTCTTGGCAGCAGTTCTCGTTTGAAAATTTCAACGCTTTTAATACCAATTTTATTACGGATGAATTACTTTATAATGCATTAGAATTAGGACTAGGTACAGCTACGGGTAGTGATGCCTTTGCCGGTATGAATAGTCAAAAGGAAGAATCAAGATTGATTTCTTTCTTTGGTAGGGCCATGTTCAATTATGAGGATAAGTTTTTTGTTAGTGGATCCATAAGAAGGGAAGGGTCATCTAAGTTTGGTGTCAATGAGCAATGGGGTAACTTTTATTCGGTTAGTGGAGGTATGGATTTTGCGGAAATGTTCGAGATTCCTTTTAGTGCACTAAAACTTCGAGCTGGTTACGGTATTACGGGGAATTTGCCTAATGAGAATTATGAAAGCCGCACAAGATTGTCCAGAGGTTCAAGGAGCTATTTCAATAATACGCGTTATTTACAGGGTGTGAATTTTGCTTCTAACCCCAATCCAAACCTTAAATGGGAAGAAAAGGCAGAAACGAATATTGGAATGGATTTTGGTTTATTTGATTCTCGACTATACGGTTCTCTTGATTTTTATAGTAGAAACACAACAGATGTATTACAATCCGTTAGCGTTCCGGTGCCGCCTAATTTTTATCCCAATACCTTGTTGAATATTGGGGAATTAAAATCAAATGGTCTTGAACTAGCACTGAATGGTGCAGTAGTCCAAAAACTTGATTTTTCCTATAATACAGGAATTACCTTTTCGACATTTAATACAGAACTAGTAAGCTTGGATGGCGATAGGGAGCAAATTTTCTTGGGAAATCTTGGTGCTCCTGGCTTGAATAATATTTTGGTGATTCGTGTGAAGGAAGGGGAAAAGATTGGGGATATTATGGCTCCTACTTTCGAAGGATTGGACGATCAGGGTAGAAGAATAATCACTGATAGAAATGGAGATGGGACAATTAATCAAGAAGATGATGCCGTAGTTGCCGGTAATGGTCTGCCAGATTTTGAAATAGGTTGGAGCAATTCCTTTAATTATAAGAATTTGGATTTAAATTTTACTATGAGAGGTGCTTTTGGCCATAGTTTGGTGAACATTAACAGGGCCTATTATGAATCTCCTGCTGCCTCCAATAATTATAACCCGGTAAGGACAAAGTATTATTTGCCAGAACTGACACAGCCTGAAAGTTGGAACAGCTATTATGTAGAGAATGCTGATTTCTTGAAGCTGGACAATATTACCTTGGGCTATAACTTCGAGGTTGGAAAGTCTTCTGCCATAAAAAGTTTTAGACTATATGCCTCCGGTCAAAACTTATTTGTAATAAGCGGTTACACCGGTGTGGATCCCGAGGTTCATTACTCTTATGGTTCGCCTTTGGCGCCCGGTGTAGATGATAGAAATTCATATTTCCGTACTAAGACAATTAGTTTAGGTTTAAACATAGGACTTTAATATAAAAACTTGCAAAATGAAAACATTAAAAATGAAATCGATAATTGTTGGTGTCCTAGTTTGTGTTACGGTCATCTCCTGTACTGATCTTGAAACTGAGATTTATAGTGATTTAACGCCTGAAACGGAGTACACTACCACAGATACGCAACTTGCTGCCATATTAACGGCCTATGAGCCATTAAAGGGATATGCAGGAAGCTATTTCAATCTTCAGGAGCTCTCAACAGAAACGAGTGCAGCCCCAGCAAAATTTGGACCTTGGGATGATGGTGGTCTTTGGGCGAGGCTACATAGGCATGAATGGGAAAACAATTCTGGAGATATTAATGGTGCCTGGAACTTATGTTTTAGCGGAGTATCTACGTGTAATAGGCTCATTGAAGAGTTTCAAGCATCGTCAGCCGATTCAGAGTCGGCCGTTAATGAATTACGGGCACTTAGGGCTCTCTATTTCTATATGGCAATGGATTTGTTTGGGGATGTTCCCTTGGTTACCACCTTTGCGACAGCAGAAGCAAGCCCTTCAAGAACACCAAAACAAGAGGTTTTTAATTATATTGTAGCAGAATTGGAAGAACTTATTCCACTTTTACCATCAGGAACCAAAGGTGAACTGTACGGAAGGATAAATAGTTGGTCCGCAATGGGTATTTTGGCAAGGGTATATTTAAATGCCGAAACGTATACAGGCACGCCACAATGGGGCAAGGTAGCAGCCATCACACAGGAAATTATAGATGGTGGGCAATTTTCTTTGGAGCCGAATTACTTGGATAATTTCGAAATACGAAACGAGGGATCCAATGAAAATATTTTTGTTGTTCCTTACTCCAAGTCGAGTGGGGCCGGTTTCGCTTTGCACATGGAAACTTTACACCCCTTGAACAAAGAAACCTATGATTTGCAAAATGGACCATGGAATGGCTATACGGCCTTGGAAGAATTTTATAATTCCTTTGAAGAAACGGATGGTCGGAAGCAAATGTTTATTGTAGGTCAACAATACACTAGTTCAGGTGTACCTATAAATGATCCAAATGGGGCTATTGAGGTTGATTCAAAAGGTAATCCTGAGCCTGATGGACCACCATTAATATTTACGCCCTTTATTAATGAATTAACCCCTAAGGCCTTCAGTCAATCTGGTGCGCGTATTGGAAAATTTAAAATTGAAAATGGTATCGGAACCGCAATGGAAAATGATTTTCCGGCAGTAAGATATGCAGATGTGGTGCTTATGCGTGCGGAAGCACTTTGGAGAGAAAACAATGCAAGTTCCGAAGCTGTTGAACTTGTGAGACAGGTGCGAGACAGAGTTGGATTGGGTGCTATTGACCCCTTGACTGAAGATGCCCTCTATGATGAGATTCAAAGAGAATTGGCATTTGAATGTCAGGCTAGAACGGTAATGATCAGGTTTAACAGATTTGATACCCAATGGTGGGAGAAAACCCTTACTGATCCAAATAAAAAAGTTTTCCCAATTCCTACAGATCAAGTTAACGGTAATCCAAATCTAGTTCAAAATCCTGGATATTAACCCTATTAAGAATTATTGTTAGTTAATTTGATGAGGAAAGACACTATTTTTAGGTGTCTTTCCTATTTATAGAGACTATTTTATGAAAACAAAGGTTTTGCGTAGTTTTATATTCATTTTATCTTTGATCTGCATTTCTTGTAAGAAGGATTTTGGAGATGTACAAACCGGAACCAATAAAACAACACTTTTTACCTTCTTACCTGAATCCAGAACCAATATTGATTTTAAAAACGAGTTAACCTATACCGAAGATTTTAATACCTATACCTATCGTAATTTTTATAATGGTGGTGGGGTTGCTATTGCCGACATAAACAATGATGGGCTTCAAGATTTGTTTTTTACAGGGGGTATGGTTTCGAATAAACTGTATTTAAATCAGGGAGATTTTGAGTTTAAGGATGTAACAGATGAAAGTGGGCTCAACTCCCTAGGAGTGTGGTCAACCGGGGTTAGTTTTGCAGATGTAAATGGAGACGGATTGCTGGATATATACATTTGTAAGTCTGGAAAACCGGAAGGTGAAAGAAGAAATAATGAACTCTTCATCAATAGAGGGTTGGATAAAACAGGTACCTACCCTGTTTTTCACGAAATGGCCAAAGAGTATGGAATAGCGGATTATGGGTTTTCTACCCATGCTGTTTTTTTCGATTACGACAAGGATGGTGACCTGGACATGTATCTACTGAACAATTCAATAAAATCAATAGGCAATTATGATTTAAAAAAAGATAGGCGATTGATTAGGGATCCCTATGGAGGAAATAAACTCTATAGGAATGACGGGGATGTTTTTGCCGATGTTAGTGAGCAGGCAGGCATTTATGGGAGCACTATAGGTTTCGGTTTAGGGGTAACCATCGGGGACCTCAATAAGGATGGTTGGCAAGACATATTTGTATCCAACGATTATTTTGAAAAAGACTATTTGTATATCAACAATAAGGATGGAACGTTTACCGAAGACTTAGAGGGTAGTATTGGTGAAATAAGTTTGGGGTCTATGGGGGCAGATATGGCCGACATAAATAATGATGGGTTTCCAGAAATTTTTGTAACCGAAATGCTGCCTAAGGAAGAAGCCCGTTTAAAGACTAAAGCCATTTTTGAAGATTGGAATAAATATCAGGCCAATATGAAGGCAGGATATTACAGGCAGTTTCCCAGGAATGTCCTTCAATTGAACAGAGGATATAAAGACGATGGGGACAACATATTTATGAGTGAAATTTCACGATTTTCGGGAGTGGAAGCTACAGATTGGAGCTGGGGAGCATTAATTGCGGACTTGGACAATGATGGGCTAAAAGATATATTTGTGGCAAATGGTATCTATAAAGATCTTATAGATTTGGACTATTTAAATTTTTATGCAGACCCTATAACGGCGCGCCGTCTTTTTGAGGAGAGGGGCAGTTTTCTTAAACAGCTTATAGACAGCATACCATCTACCCCTTTGCCTAATTTCGCCTACAGGAATAACGGGGACCTTACCTTTACGGATGAGACCATAAATTGGGGTTTTGAGAAACCTACTTTTTCAAATGGGTCTGCCTATGCCGATCTGGACAATGATGGGGACCTGGATTTGGTAATGAACAATGTTAATATGCCAGCATCGGTTTATCGTAATAATGCGGAAACTTTGCGGCCCGAACATCATTTTTTGACCATAGCACTAAAGGGAACCGAAAAAAACACCTTCGCCATGGGAAGCCAGGTCACAGTATATCAGGACGGTAAGGAACTATATCAAGAACTGGCACCAATGAGGGGCTACCAATCATCAGTAGACTATAGATTACACTTTGGACTTGGAATAAACCCAAAAGTTGATTCTATCCGAATCCAATGGCCAGATCTATCCGTTGAAATAGAAAAAGATGTTCAGGTGGACCAAATAATTTCATTTGCCCAGCAACTAAATGAAAATGCCATTCCCATAGTGCAAAGCCATAGATCAATAGGCAAGGGAATATTCAATTTAGAAAATGACTACAAAGGATTGGCCTATTACTACAAGAAATCAAGCTTTAATGATTTTGATCGTAACCCTTTGTTATTCCATATGCAATCTGCAGAGGGCACAAAAATGTCAATAGCCGATGTTGATAATGATGATAGACCTGATATTTATATAGGTGGGGCAAAAGGGGAGGCAGGTGTTTTATTTGTTCAAAACAACAAAGGTAATTTTACAATTAAGCCACAACTTAGCTTTGAAAATGATAAATCCAGTATGGATGCCGGTTCTTGTTTTTTTGATGCCGATAACGATGGTGATTTGGATTTATATGTGTGCAGTGGCGGAAACGAATTCCCATCAACTTCATCATCTTTGAAAGATAGGCTTTATTTTAATCAGGGAAACGGTAACTACGTTCTATCCGGTCAAAATATACCGACCAATTTTTACGAGAACTCGTCCTGTGTTATAGCAGCTGATATTGACAAGGATGGTGATCAGGATTTGTTTGTAGGAACCCGTTCCAAATCCTTCGATTACGGTATGCCGGTCAACGGTTATATACTTATAAATGATGGAAAGGGCCAGTTTACCAATAAAACAGAATTATTGGCGCCCGAACTATTTGGAATTGGAATGATAACAGATGCTAAATGGTTCGATCATGATAATGATGGTGATGAAGATTTGGTTGTTGTAGGGGATTGGATGCCTGTTACTATATTTCAAAATAATGGGGGTTCCTTTGTAAATATTACTCCAGAAATTGGTTTAGAGCACAGCAATGGTTTCTGGAATGTCATAGAAATTGCCGATTTGGATTCTGATGGCTATCTGGATTTGGTTGTTGGAAACCACGGCTTAAATTCAAGGTTCAAAGCTAGTCCAAACAAGCCGGTTCGGATGTATTTAAATGACTTTGATGCCAATGGGAAAACAGAACATATCATTACAACCTTCAAAGGAGAAAATGAATACCCTTTAATAGGAAAAACAGATCTGGTTTCACAACTTCCATATTTGAAAAAAAAATATTTGAAATTTAAGAGCTATAGGGAACAGACGGTGGAAGATATTTTTGGACCGGAATTGGTGCAAAAATCAAGCATAAGGGAAGTATATAATACGGCTACTACATGTTATTTATATAGAAGAGGTAAATATGAGGAACAAAAGCTTCCTTCAGAAGCCCAATTTTCACCAGTTTATGCCTTAGAAATTTTCGACTATGATTTGGACGGAAATTTAGATATTCTTCTGGTCGGTAATTTTCATTGGTCAAAACCTGAGGTAGGTATTTATGATGGTAATAGGGCACTTTTTTTAAGAGGCGATGGTAATGGAGGTTTTTCAGCCCTTGGATCTAGCCAATCCGGATTGTTCGTGGAAGGGGAGGTTCGCGATGTAAAAAGTATTATTGCAGGTCACGAAAGAGTAACTGTGTTTTTAAAAATTAATGATAGCCTATCAATTTTGGGGCATCAAAAATAAATGTGTAAAAGTGGGATCTCGTTTTCTTAAAATTATTGGCTTTGCCTTATTAATTGGTGTCTTAGGTTGTAATAGGTCTAACCAGGCTAAATATAAAGTATACGAAAAAAAGGAATTGGCTAAGAAAATACGGGAAGATAGCCTGTTTAAAGGATTGTACCTAAAAATGCCCTTTAAGGAATTCAGAACGTATAGTTTTGATATGAACGTTAAAGGGCATTTTAAACAAGGAGGGCAAAAAAGTCCGAATTGGGTGCAATGTAAATTGGAGGAGATGACATATCCGGCAACCTTGACTTTTTATCCCCAATTTAAGAACGATTCTATAAATGAAATGAACGCGGCCATATATTATGAGAACGCCAAGTTTAAGGATGGTATTTTTGAAAAGGATAGTCTTTTGTTGGACGTACTTAATTTAATGGATAAATGGTATGGAGGAAAAACTATTAAGATAAAAAGTCCAAATTTTTACAAAGAGGATATTTATGTAAAGGTCAAGGGGAACAGAAGGATTACTGTTTATCCTGATGCGAGTGGGCAAATTATTAATCTGTGGTATGTGGACTTGACCAATTTAAACGAGGATAAACTATGAAGAATCTGATTTTATGCCTTAGTACTGGACTTCTACTGTTTGTTGGCTGTGACAAAAAACCTATAATAAAGGAGTCCAAAAAGCTATTTGAGTTGATGGATAATAAGGAGACGGGCATTTCATTTGTCAACCGCTTAGAATATGATCAGGATTTTAATGTATTTACCTATAGGAACTATTATAATGGAGGCGGAGTTGCAATAGGGGATATTAATAACGATGGATTATCGGATATTTATTTTACTTCCAATTTGCAAACTAATAAGCTCTATTTAAATAAAGGGAATTTTCAGTTTGCTGATATTTCTAAACAGGCCGGTGTTGAGGGAAATAGATCTTGGTCCACAGGAGTGAATATGGTAGATGTGAATGCTGATGGCCTTTTGGATATCTATGTATGTAATTCAGGAGATATTGATGGTGATGACAAGCAAAATGAGCTTTTTATAAATAATGGCGATTTAACCTTTACCGAAAGCTCGGAATATTATGGTTTAAATGACAACGGACTTTCCACCCATTCCGTATTTTTTGATTATGACAACGATGGAGACTTGGATGCCTATATTATTAACAATTCTTTTAGGGCTATAGGCTCTTTCAGTATTAATAAGAATGAACGTCACCTAAGAGATTCCATAAACGGGGATAGATTGTATGAAAATGTGAATGGTCATTTTAAAGATGTAAGTACAAAGGCTGGCATATATGGCAGTACTATAGGCTTTGGTTTAGGGGTTATAGTGACGGATCTAAACGCAGATGGATGGCAAGATATGTATGTCTGTAATGATTTTTTTGAGCGGGACTATATTTATATGAATAATAAGAACGGAACTTTTTCCGAGAAATTGGAGCATCAAATGCCCTCAATTAGCATGGCTTCGATGGGAATAGATGAGGCCGATATCAATAATGATGGTTTCCCTGAAATTTTTGTTACCGAAATGCTACCCAAGGAGGAATCACGTATTAAAACCTCCATGTCCTTTGAAAGTTGGAATAATTATAAAAGCAAGATAAGGAACGGGTATCATAGCCAGTTTACGAGAAATATGTTCCATGTCAATAATGGTATTGATGCCAATAACGATATTTCCTTTAGTGAAATTTCTAGGTTGGTGGGTATGGAAGCTACGGATTGGAGCTGGAGTGTACTCATGGCAGACCTTGACCTAGACGGGTATAAGGATGTTTATGTGACAAATGGGATTTTCCAAGACATACTCAATCAAGATTATTTAAATTATATATCAAGCGAGGTGGTGGCAAGAAGTATAATAACTGAAAAAGGCGTCAACTATAAAAAGTTAATAGATATCATACCTTCCAAGCCTATTTCCAATGTGGCCTATTCTGGCCGACCAGAACTTGGCTTTCAAGATATAACGGAGAACTGGGGGCTGCATAAGCCAGGCTTTTCCAACGGTATGGCCTATGGCGATTTGGATAATGACGGGGATTTGGATCTTGTAGTCAATAATGTAAATACGGAGGCCTTTGTATATAGGAATCATGCAGACAAAGTTTCTCCAAAACCGCACTATCTTCAGGTTCAGTTAAAAGGGGCGGATAAGAACACTTACGCCATTGGGTCAAAGGTGTCTCTTTACCAAAAAGGGGAAGTCCAGATCTTAAGGGAAATGCCTAGTAGAGGATTTCAGTCTTCCGTGGACCCTGTATTAAATTTTGGCCTTAAGTATCAAACTCAAATAGATTCGGTCATTGTGGAATGGCCTACCGGAAAAACATCAAAAACACAGAACATTGCTGCCAATCAAAAGATTGAAATAGTGGAATCCAAAACTCAGATACAAGCTGTGAAGGCAACGACAAACAAGGGTTCCCATTTAGGTTTTGAGTTGATAACAGTTCCTGGTGGGGAAATAGGAAGTCTTGTACATACTGAGAATAATTTCAGTGATTTTGATAGGGATGGTATGGTCTTTCAAATGAGTTCTACGGAAGGCCCTAAAATGACTTTGGCAGATGTAAATGGCGATGGTCTGGAAGATGTATTTCTATGCGGTGCAGCTGGTTTTGAAAGTCAACTTTTTTTACAGACAGAACAAGGTAGGTTGCTTTTAAAGGCTAACGCTGGTTTTGAAGAGGACAAGCGTTCTGAAGATGTGGATGCATTGTTCTTTGATGCTGATCAAGATGGGGACCAGGATATCTATGTAGTGAGTGGAGGAAACGAATATCCAAATACTTCATCGGCTCTTGGCGATCGACTTTATTTAAATGATGGAAAGGGTTTCTTTACAAAATCCGGGCAAACCTTACCTACATCTTCATATGAAAGTACCTCATGCGTGATTGCAAAAGACTACGACGATGATGGTGATTTGGATCTTTTTGTTGGTGTGCGACTTAAGAATAGAAATTATGGAATTCCCCAAAACGGATATATTTTACAGAATAATGGTAAGGGTGTTTTTAAGAATGTTACAATGGAAATTGCCCCCGGCCTAAAGGAGTTGGGAATGATAAAGGATGCTGTTTGGTCAGATTTTAATAATGACGGGAAACAGGATTTAATAGTGATAGGGGAATGGATGGCGATTCAACTTTTTCAACAGACTGAAATTGGTTTTGATAAAATTGATATGGATGGGGTTTCCACACTTTCAGGTTGGTGGAATACCATAGAGGCCGTTGATCTTGATAACGATGGGGATGATGATTACCTTGTTGGTAACCATGGGCTAAACAGTAGGTTTAAGGCTACGGATGATAAGCCCATAGCTTGCTATATAAACGACTTTGATCAAAATGGTACCATAGAACAAATTATTTGTACATACAATGGGGAAGAGTCCTATCCTTTGGTACTACGCCATGACTTAACATCCCAACTTCCATATTTAAAGAAAAGATTTTTAAAATATGAGGATTACAAACTCAAACATATTGATGAGATTTTTACCAAAGAACAGCTTTCCTCATCCTTGGTTAGTGAAGTAAATTATCTTGAATCCGCTGTGATCTGGAACCACAAGGACGGATTGGAGCTAGAGCCATTGCCTTTAAGGGCTCAATACTCCCCAATTTATGCCATTGTTTCCAAGGATATTAATGGAGATGGTTTCAAGGATGTTCTTTTGGGAGGAAACCTTTGGGAAGTAAAACCGGAAATTGGGAAATATGATGCCAGTTATGGTTTGTGTCTTCTAAATGATGGCAAGGGATCCTTTAAGCCTGTCCGCAACAGTGAAATTGGTCTAAGAATATATGGACAAGTTCGTGATATAAAAGAATTGCAGATTAAGGGAGAAGACTATTTTTTAGTAGCCAAAAACAATGAAGATGTACAGTTTATAAGAATTGAGAAGGCACCTTAACTATGGATCAGTTAAAATCGTTTATGGAAGTCCGAATTTGTTTGTGGGTGATTGGTTTGTGCCTTTTGGGCTGTAAAGAGCAAACCAAGTTGTTCACTGAATTAATGCCAAACGAGACCCAACTTGATTTTACAAATACAGTCACGGAAAGTGATAGCTTTAATATCAACACTTATTTATATGCCCATAATGGTGGCGGTGTTGCTTTGGCCGATTTTAATAATGATGGTCTAGTAGATATTTACTTTACCTCCAATCAGGAGTCCAATAAGCTTTTCCATAATAAAGGTGGTCTGCAATTCGAGGACCGTACTGAACAAGCTGGGGTTTCAGGGCCCATGGGAAAAGGGATTTGGTGTACAGGCGTTACGGTAGTGGATGTAAATCAGGATGGCTGGTTGGATATTTATGTCAATTATTTATGGGACGGGAATATGTTTAAGGGTGAGAATCAATTATTCTTAAACAATGGGGATGGAACATTCGAGGAGAAAGCATCAGATTTTGGTATGGATTTAAAGGGATATTGTCAACAATCAGCCTTTTTCGATTACGATAATGACGGTGATTTGGATATGTTTCAATTAAATCACTCCATACATGATCTGGATGTCTATGTCGATGTAGGGAAAAGAGCTGTTAGGGACAGTTTGGCGGGAGACCGATTATTTGAAAACCAAGAGGGTAAGTTTTTCGATATAAGTGATGTGGCTGGTATTTTTGGTGGCGCAACGGGTTACGGATTATCTGTATCCATTGCCGACTTGGATAATAACGGTTGTCCCGATATATATGTGTCAAATGATTTTCATGATAATGATTACCTATATTACAATCAATGCAATGGTACTTTTAAGGAAGCTGTAAAAGGGAGTACAACAAGTACAAGTACTTTTTCCATGGGCAGCGATATTGCAGATATCAATAATGACGGGCTTTTGGATATTATGACGCTGGATATGAAACCTCATGATGAAGTGACAAGAAAAAAATCCGCAGGTGCAGATCCCTATGATATCTATCAGTTTAAAAAGAAGTTTGGGTATTCTGACCAGTTTCCGCACAACATGTTACATCTTAACAGGGGGAACCTTTTTGAGGACCATTCACAGTTTAGTGAGATTTCACAAATGGCAGGAATTGATGCTACAGATTGGAGTTGGTCGGTGCTTTTAGCGGATTATGATAATGATGGAGCCAAGGACATCTTCATAACCAACGGCATATTGAGAAGGCCAAATGACCTCAATTACATCAATTTTAACTATAATACAGCGTCAGCAGAACAAAAATCTTCCCTAGAATTGGCCCAAATGATGCCTGAGGGTAAGGTTACTAATTATGCTTATAGAAATAAAGGTAACCTATCTTTTGAAGATGTTTCTGAAGAATGGGGTTTAGATTTATTGGGTTGTTCCATGGGGTCAGCCTATGGTGATCTGGACAATGATGGCGATTTAGATTTGGTGGTCAATAATTTAAACCAAGCAAGTTCAATTTATAAAAACAATTCGGAAATATTGAACGCTAACAATTTCTTGAAAATTAAATTGAACGGAAGTATAAATAATAGGAATGGTATTGGGGCAAAGGTAATTGTCCAAATTCCCGGAAAAACTATGGTTCAAGAAATGAATTCAGTACGGGGTTGGCTATCTTCTTCACATGACCAGTTAGTATTTGGTTTAGGTAAGGAGAAGAACGTTGAAGAAGTTAAAATTATTTGGCCGGACGGCCGTAAGGAAGTTCTCTTGACCCTCCCCGCCAATCAAACAATTTCCTTGGACTATAAGAATAGTAGTTTAATTCCAGTAGAGGAGGAAGTAGTTGCTTACTATTTTGAGCGAGTACAGGATTCCTTGATCAACTTTGTTCATAAGGAGGATAATTTCGATGATTTTTCCAACGAATATCTAATACCCCATAAACTATCGACCGAAGGTCCTAAAATAGCTGTTGGTGATATTAATAACGACGGGTTGGAAGACTTTTTTATAGCTGGGGCTAAGGGACAGGCGGGCACTATCTTTAAGCAGGTGAAAGATGACGGTTCAAACCATTTTGAAAGAGTTTTTGTTCCAGCGATTGAGGATGATATTGATCAGGAGGATGTAGATGCTATTTTTGTAGATATCGATGCAGATGGGGATCAAGATCTCTATGTGGTAAGTGGTGGTGGGTTCACTAAGGATCTTTCTCTATATGAAGATAGGTTGTATTTAAATGACGGTACGGGTACATTAAAAAAATATATAGGTGAGTTACCAAAATCCAATGGTTCAGTTGTTGAAAAGGGTGATTTTAACAAAGATGGCTTAATTGATTTGTTCATCGGAACGCGGTCGGAGTTTGGTAGTTACGGCGTGTCGCCTAATAGTTACGTTCTTTATACTAAGGAGATTAATTTAGGTGTTAGGCCAAATTTTAATATAGGTATAGTTAAAAACTTGGGCATGGTAACCGATGCGAGTTGGGATGCGAAGGAAGAAGATTTAGTGGTGGTAGGGGAATGGATGCCTATTACCTTTTTGGAGTTTGAGGGCGATTCAATCTCCTTAAAAAGGGAATTGCCAAATTCAGCAGGATTATGGAATACGGTTAAAAGGGAAGATATAAATGGGGATAATCAAAAGGATTTATTGGTGGGCAACTTAGGACTTAATAGTTCCTGGACCGCTTCAAAAGATTACCCTCTTAAGCTGATTGTAAAAGATTGGGATCAAAATGGTTCTGTAGATCCAATCATCGCTTATTATAAGGAAGGCAAGGAGTGGGTTTATAATTCTTTAGATGAGTTGAAAAAGCAAATGCCATTGGTTCGTAAACGGTATAATAATTATGAGTCCTATGCCAACGATGATTTGGGGAAAGTGTTTTCAAAAGAAGACTTAAGGTCAGCCCAAGTTAAAATGGTACAGACTTTAGTCTCTACCATTTATCTTAATCATAATGGAGTATATGAACCTGAACGATTGGCACGGGAAGTTCAAATGGCACCCATTTTCACATTTTTTGTCCAAGATTTTAATGTTGATGGAATTTCCGATATAATGGCTGCAGGTAATTTCAAAGGGTACACTCCTTCCTTAGGTAAACAAGATGTATCCTTCGGGAATATTTTAATAGGTGATTCATCCGGGAATTGGCAAACTATGGAACCTACTAAAAGTGGTTTTTATAGTAATGGAATTATAAGGGATATCAAACCTATAAAGCTCGGTAACAGGCAATATATTCTTATTGGAAACAATAATGGTCCACTTGAAATCTTTAAGATAAAAACGCCCATTAATTAGGGGAGTACTATAAATGGGATTTATTGTTATAGGAAATCGATTTTTATTGCAAATTATTTGCAGAATAACTAAAACTTCACTTTATTTACAAGTGTTGTAATTACACTTTAACAAATGATTGTAGAAATCCATACTTTGATTAAAACTGAATGAGACATTTAAAAAACCAGTGCAGAATTTTTCTTTTTATTTTTTTAACAGTTTTTGGGCTAACAGCACAAGATGATGTAACCAATATAGAGTTAAAAATAGATGATGATGCCACTATCATCAGTAAACACATTTATGGTCATTTTGCAGAACATTTGGGAAGGTGTATTTACGAAGGCTTTTACGTTGGTGAAAACAGTACCATTCCAAATTCAGAAGGAGTACGTCTGGACATCATTGATGCTTTAAAAGAATTACAAATTCCAAATCTTAGATGGCCCGGCGGTTGTTTTGCAGATACCTATCATTGGATGGATGGGATAGGCGATTTGGAAAAAAGACCAACCATCGTAAACACTTGGTGGGGAGGGGTAACTGAGGATAATAGTTTTGGTACCCACAATTTCTTGAACCTTTGTAAAGAATTAGGAGCTGAACCTTATCTATCTGGTAACGTAGGTAGCGGCGGAGTACAAGAATTGGCACATTGGGTGCAGTACACCAATTTTAAGGGCAAAAGCCCAATGTCAGATTTAAGACGTGAGAACGGTAAGGAAGAACCTTGGGGGGTGAAATATTGGGGAATAGGTAATGAAGCTTGGGGTTGCGGAGGTAACATGCGTCCGGAATACTACGCTGATATTTATAAAAAATATGCAACCTTCATGTCAAATGCTGATGTAGAGGGTGGTATTTATAAAATTGCCTCTGGTGCAAGTAATGACGATTATAATTGGACAGAGGTCTTAATGAAAAATATACCTAAAAATATGTTGCAAGGGGTTGCTCTTCACCATTATTCAGTCATCGATTGGGGTGCTAAAGGTCCAGATGTCAATTTTGATGAAGGAACCTATTTCAAGACCATGAAGGAATCTTGGTTGATGGAAGAGCTTATTGTCAGGCATACTGCCATAATGGATAAGTATGATGAGGAAAAGAAAGTAGATTTGATTATTGATGAATGGGGTGGTTGGTATGAAGTATCTGAAGGTACTAACCCCGGATTTCTGTATCAGCAAAATACGATGCGCGATGCCATGATCGCGGGGATGAACTTGAATATTTTCAATAATCATGCAGATCGTGTCAAAATGGCCAATTTGGCCCAAGCGGTCAATGTCTTACAGGCTGTTATCTTGACTGATAAAGAGAAGATGATTCTTACTCCTACCTATCATGTGATGAACATGTACAAAGTGCATCAAGATGCTACCTTGATACCGTTATCATTTGATTCTCCTGTTTACAAATTCAAAGAGGAATCGCTACCAGCTTTAACTGTTTCAGCCTCTAAGGATAGCAACGAAAAAATACATAGTTCATTTACCAATATCGATACTAAAAGGGAGCAAATAATAACCCTTGATTTGAGTTCGTTCAATTTAAAAAATATAACGGGAACTATTTTAAGTTCAGAAAGTTTGCAGGATCACAACACATTTGAAAATCCGAATAAAATTGAACCTAAGGATTTCAAGGATTTTAAATTTAAAAAAGGAAAATTAGAAGTAACCATACCCCCCTTTTCGGTAATTGTCTTAGAGGGTGAGAAGTAAAAAAAATACCAAATGAAAAGAAATAAATTATTTTTAGGTGTAGCATCGATTATGCTTATTTTCTCAGCATGTAAACAGGAAAATAAAAATGCGGAGGTAGCAAGTGTTCCCGAAAAAAAATCGGGCTATGAAATTACTCCCGTTAACATTCAAAATGTAAAGTTGACCGATGAATTCTGGTTACCTATTATTAAAAGGGTACAGGAGAAAACGATTGCTTACGCCATTGAAAAATGTGAGGAAGAAGGTCGTTTTGATAATTTTTTAATTGCCGCTGGTGAAATGGAAGGCACTGTAAAAGGGGTAATGCCTTTTGATGATTCAGATGTTTATAAAGTTATTGAAGGTGCATCAAATTCTCTCATTAGTGCCCCTAATCCTGTGCTGGAGCAGTTGTTGGATTCTCTAATCGGAATTGTCAAAAAAGGCCAGGAATCAGATGGTTATTTAACAACTTGGAGAACTATTAATCCCGCAAAACCACCTGCGGAATGGGTAGAGGTGAAAGAAGGTAAGCGTTGGGAATCGCTCTTTATGAGTCACGAGCTTTATAATGCCGGTCATATGTATGAAGCTGCAGTGGTGCATTACAAAGCCACTGGTAAACATAACTTTTTGGATATTGCCCTGAAGAATGCAGATTTGATGGTAGCCACCTTTGGTGATGAAGAGGGTAAGATACCTGCAGTTCCAGGACATCAGATTATAGAGACAGGACTGATCAAGCTTTATGAGGTTACGGGAAAAGAAGACTATTTGGATTTGGCCAAGTACTTTTTGGACAATCGTGGAAATCCTGAAAACCACGAACTTTTTGGGGAATATTCTCAGGACCATGTACCCGTTGTAAAACAAGATGAGGTAGTAGGCCATGCGGTTAGGGCAGTTTATATGTACGCAGCCATGACAGATATTGCCGCTTTAAAAAATGATGAGGCCTATCATAAAGCCATTGATGATCTTTGGAATAATATGGTAGAGAAAAAAATGTACATCACAGGTGGTATTGGTGCCAAACATGAAGGGGAGGCATTTGGTGAGAACTACGAACTTCCAAATTTGACAGCATATAATGAAACCTGTGCTTCAATTGGTGATGTCTATTGGAACCATAGAATGTTCAACATGTCAGGGGATTCTAAATATTATGACGTTATTGAACGAACTTTATATAACGGCCTTATCTCCGGACTTTCCTTGAGCGGTACCGAATTCTTCTATCCAAACGCATTGGAGTCTGATGGTAAATATGAATTTAATCAAGGTGCTTTAACCAGAAAATCCTGGTTTGATTGTTCTTGCTGTCCAACGAATGTGGTGCGGTTTATTCCGGCCATGCCAGGTCTTATCTATTCAAAAACCGATAGAGATATTTATGTGAATTTGTATGCTTCCAATTATGCGACCGTAGATCTTCCTAATAATGAGGTTCAAATTACTCAAAAAACAAATTATCCATGGAGCGGTCATGTAGAAATAGATGTAAAGGCTTCGCAAGCGGATAATTTCAATCTTAAAATGCGTATACCCGGTTGGGCGAATAACGAAGTGCTTCCCGGGGGACTTTATGACTATGTAAACAATGTATCGGATAAGGTAGAGGTTTATATAGACGGCCAAAAGGAGGTCATCAATTCATTGGATGGCTATGTGACACTTTCCAGCGAAAAAGTGAACGGAAAAACGATTGAACTTAAATTTCCAATGGAAGTAAGAAAGGTGAAAACTTCTGATAAAGTTGTTGAGAATAGAGGGAAAATTGCTTTGGAATATGGACCCTTGGTATATGCTGTCGAAGAGATTGATAACAAGAAGAATTATGATGAAATCACCATCCCATCAAATGACGACTTTAAGGTTCAAATGGAGCCAAATCTTTTAGGAGGTGTAAATACTATTCAAGATGCCAATTTCAAAGCAATTCCTTATTATGCCTGGTCGAACAGAGGAGTTGGTAAGATGAAAGTTTGGATAAATAGTTCGCTTAAATAACAAAATAGAATAGGTGACATTGAAAAAAAATTATGTAATAGGGTTGGATTATGGTTCGGATTCAGTTAGAGCGGTCCTTATCGATACATCCAATGGAGAGGAAATTGCTTCGGAAGTGCAATGGTACAATAGGTGGAAAAAGGGTTTGTATTGTAATCCGGCAACAAATCAGTTCCGGCAACATCCTTTGGATCATATTGAAGGGCTGGAGTTTACCATAAAGTCAGTAATGGCGAATAGTAAGGTTGAGGCAGCGGATGTAAAGGGTATTTGCATAGATACTACAGGATCTTCACCCGTTCCGGTGGCTAAGGATGGTACACCTTTGGCAATGGTAGAAGGTTTTAAAGAGAACCCCAATGCCATGATGGTATTGTGGAAAGACCATACGGCGATAGCCGAAGCGGAAAAGATTAATGAATTGGCCGCTAATTGGGGTGGTGAGGACTTTACGAAATATGTTGGTGGAATTTATTCGTCAGAATGGTTTTGGGCCAAAATAGCACATGTAGTCGAGGAAGATGCATCCGTTCAAAAGGCGGCATATACCTGGATGGAACATTGTGACCTAATGACCTATTTACTGATAGAGAATAAGGATTTAGAAAATTTTAAACGCAGTCGTTGTGCCGCTGGTCATAAGGCGATGTGGCATGAAAGCTGGGGCGGATTACCACCTGAGGATTTTTTAACGAAGGTGCATCCTTATTTGGCTACTCTACGGGATAACTTATATACAGAAACTTACACTTCTGATGAGGTGGCCGGAAACCTAAGTAAGGATTGGGCAGATAGACTTGGGTTGACCACAGATACGATAGTGGCGGTAGGTACTTTTGACGCACATTCTGGTGCAGTGGGTGCCAAAATCGATGAGAATGCCCTGGTAAGGGTTATGGGAACCTCTACCTGTGATATTATTGTGGCAAAAAGTAAAGACGTGGATGGTAAGACCATTAAAGGTATCTGCGGTCAGGTTGATGGATCGGTAATTCCCGGTTTAATCGGTTTGGAAGCGGGTCAATCCGCTTTTGGGGATTTATTGGCTTGGTTCAAAGACGTACTATCATGGCCGATAGATAATTTGGTCATGACTTCGGATATCCTGTCGGACCAACAAAAGGAGGATTTGAAAAAAGAAATTGATAATGATTTCATTCGAAAACTATCGGATGCCTCCGAAGCTATTCCATTATCGGAAAGTATTCCAACCGCTCTGGATTGGATTAACGGAAGAAGAACCCCGGATGCCGACCAAAATTTAAAAAGTGCCATTTCCCATTTATCCTTGGGATCTAAAACACCACATATTTTTAAGGCCTTGATTAATGCTATTTGTTTCGGTTCCAAAAAAATTGCCGATAGGTTTCAGGAAGAGGGTATAAAAATAGATGCCATCGTGGGTATTGGTGGGGTAGCTAGGAAGTCGCCTTTTATCATGCAGACCTTGGCCAATGTTATGAATATGCCCATTAAGGTTGCAGAATCTGATCAGGCCCCAGCTTTGGGAGCAGCTATTTATGCTGCCGTAGCGTCAGGAATATATGCAAGTGTCAGTGAAGCGAGTGCTCACATGGGAAGTAATTATGAAGCAGAGTATACTCCAGATCCGGTTGCGGTAATGGAGTTTGAAAAATCGATACATTCCTATGAGCGTTTGGGCGCTTATATGGAGAATGTGATAAAAAACAAGTAAATGAGTTCAAAATACAGTCAGCTAAAACAGGAATGCTTTGAGGCCAATATTGAATTGAACAACCTTGGTTTGGTCATATACACATTTGGTAATGTGAGTGCGGTCGATAGGGAGAATGGTGTTTTCGCCATAAAGCCTAGTGGAGTGCCTTATGAGAAGCTAAAGGCTGAGGATATTGTAATTCTTGATTATGACAACAATATTATAGAGGGGACCATGAGGCCTTCTTCAGATACTAAAACCCATGCGTATTTATATAAAAATTGGGGCCATATTGGAGGTATTGCACATACGCATGCTACCTATTCGGTAGCGTGGGCGCAGTCCCAACGAGATATTCCTATTTTCGGCACCACACATGCGGATCACTTAACGGCAGATATACCCTGTGCGCAGCCTATGAAAGACAGTTTGATCGAAGGCAATTACGAGCACAATACGGGGATTCAGATTTTAGAATGTTTCGAAGAACGTGGGTTGTCTTCAGAAGAGGTAGAAATGGTACTTATTGGAAACCATGGTCCGTTTGCTTGGGGTAAATCCGCATCAAAGGCAGTGTACAATAGTAAGGTTTTAGAGACCGTTGCCCAAATGGCATATTTGACCTTACAAATCAACCCCAACGCGCCAAGATTAAAAGATTCATTAATAAAAAAACATTACGAACGTAAGCATGGCAAAAATGCTTATTACGGACAATAAATAGATAATAATAGCATGAGTACAGCGATGAAGGAAAAGGAAATATGGTTTGTAACAGGTAGTCAACATTTGTACGGACCAGAAACATTGGCACAGGTAGCAAAAAATTCACAAACGATTGTGGATGGTTTCAATGCGTCTGTAGAAATACCGGTAAAAATTGTCTATAAACCAACAGTAAAAACACCGAGTGAAATTACGGATGTCTGCCAAGAGGCTAGTGCCGATAAAGCCTGTATAGGAATCATCACTTGGATGCATACGTTTTCACCGGCAAAAATGTGGATCAAAGGTTTGTCTGTACTTACCAAGCCTTTATGCCACTTACATACCCAATTTAATGCAGAAGTACCATGGGAATCCATAGATATGGATTTTATGAACTTGAACCAATCTGCACATGGAGACCGTGAATTTGGACACATGATGACCCGTATGCGTAAAAAGCGTAAAATCATTGTTGGGCATTGGGAAGAAGCAAGAATTCAGCAAAAAATAGGAAATTGGACACGAGTGGCTTTAGGTTGGAACGAGTTTCAAAACTTAAAGGTCGCACGTATCGGTGATAACATGCGTGAAGTTTCCGTAACCGATGGGGATAAAGTGGAAGCGCAATTGAAATTTGGTTTTTCGGTGAATGGTTATGACTCTTCTGATATCACCAACTACATTAATAAGCTGACCGATAGGCATGTGGACGAATTGGTCAAGACATATGAATCCGAATATACACTGACCGAAAATTTATTGGAATCGGGAAGTAAAAGACAGTCGCTTATTGATGCGGCCAAAATAGAGTTAGGCCTACGTACTTTTTTGGAAGAAGGCGGTTTTGGTGCTTTTACGGATACTTTTGAAAATTTGGGTGAATTAAAACAGTTGCCAGGAATAGCCACACAACGTCTCATGGCGGATGGTTATGGTTTTGGAGGTGAAGGAGACTGGAAGACTTCAGCGCTATTACGTGCCATGAAAGTCATGGCAACGGGAATGAAAGGCGGTACTTCATTTATGGAAGATTATACGTATCATTTCACACCACAAAAAGCATATGTCATGGGCTCCCATATGTTGGAAATTTGTCCGTCCATTGCCGATAAAAAACCGTCGTGTGAAGTACATCCGTTAGGAATTGGAGGTAAGGAAGATCCAGTACGTTTGGTCTTCAACTCACCTGCTGGACCTGCCATTAACGTTTCTTTGGTCGACTTAGGAAATCGGTTTAGGTTGATTGTCAACGAAGTTGAGGCTGTAGCTCCCATGGGAGAATTACCAAAACTACCTGTAGCCCGGGTACTTTGGGATGCGAAACCAGATTTGGAAACTGCTGCAACCGCATGGATTTTAGCCGGTGGTGCTCACCATACGGTATACAGTCAGGCGATAACGACGGAATTCATTGAGGATTTTGCGGAAATAGCCGGTGTAGAGCTTCTGGTTATCGATAAGAATACAAACGTAAGGCAGTTTAAAGATCAATTGAATGCCAACGAAGCCTACTATCACTTGTTTCAACATAACATGTAAAAAATACAGCTTATGAAAACCTTTAGAACCCCTTTTTCCACAATCTTATTATTTGCCTTCTTTGTGAATATAGGTTGTAAGGAAGATAAATCGAAAAAAGATAATCAAGAATCCAAACAGATGGAAAAATCCCTAAGCATTACAAAAAGAGATTTTGGCAATACGGCAGATGGTCAAGCTGTAGCTAAATACACCTTAGAAAACAAAGGTGGAATTCAGGTGGATATCATTACCTATGGAGGTAGGATAACTTCATTACGAACTCCCGATACTCAAGGTAACATGAAAAACGTGGTCTTAGGTTTCAATAATATTGGGCAATATGAACAGGATAATCCATTTTTTGGAGCCTTAATCGGAAGATATGGAAACAGAATCGCTAAAGGGAAGTTTAGTTTGGACGGAACCGAATATAAACTTGCACAGAATAATGGAGAAAATAGTCTTCATGGAGGGGTAAAAGGATTTGATAAAAGGGTATGGAATGCCACTACGGAAGAAAGCGATGATTCAGTAAAGTTAGTATTGACTTATTTGAGTGCGGATATGGAAGAAGGTTTTCCGGGTAATCTGAATACTACGGTTACCTACACCCTAAATAAAAATAATTCTCTTGATGTATTATATGAAGCTACTACTGATAAAACTACTGTCGTTAATTTAACACAACATGCCTACTTTAATCTTTCTGGAGATTTCTCAAACACTATTTTAGATCATATGGTGGAAATAGATGCAGACACGTTCCTTCCTGTGGATAGTGGATTGATACCCACAGGAGAATTGGCTCCTGTAGAAGGAACGCCTTTTGATTTTAGGGAAGCAAAATTAGTAGGCAAGGAAATCAATGCTGATAACGAACAAATAAAATTGGGCGGTGGTTATGACCATTGTTGGGTATTGAACAATCAAAGTGAGGGGTACAGATCAGTTGCAACTGCATTTCACCCAGCTACTGGAAGAAATCTTGAAGTACTAACAGATGAGCCCGGTATTCAATTCTATACCGGTAATTTTTTAGATGGAACCTTACCAGCACCTAATGGGGGCACCTATGCCCAACGTTCGGGCTTTTGTTTAGAAACGCAGCACTATCCAGATTCACCAAACCAACCGGAATTTCCATCCGTTACTTTAGAACCAGGAGAGACCTATTCCTCCAAAACAACCTTTAAATTCTCAACCAAATAAATCAAAATTATGCAGCCACTAGATGCGTTAGACTGGATCAGTATAACCTTATATTTTTTAGTCCTTATCGGCATTGCCGTTTGGGTCATCCGAAAGAAGGAAGAGAACACTGAAGACTACTTTTTAGCAGGTCGTAATGTGGGGTGGTTCGTAGTAGGGGCCTCTATTTTTGCATCTAACATAGGTTCGGAACATGTGGTAGGTCTTGCAGGTACAGGTGCAAGCGATAAATTACCCTTATTGATCTATGAAATTCAAGCGTGGGTCGTATTGATTCTAGGTTGGGTCTTTTTACCTTTTTATGCCCGAAGTGGCGTATTTACGATGCCGGAGTTTTTGGAAAAGCGTTTTGATGCCAGATCAAGATGGGTTTTGTCGATCTTCTCCATAGTTGCCTATGTGCTGACAAAAATATCTGTAACTATATACGCCGGTGGGGTAGTAGTAGCCGCACTTTTGGGTATCGATTTTTGGACAGGAGCTATTGCAACCGTCATTTTAACGGGTATTTACACTGTGCTTGGAGGTATGCGCGCGGTGGTTTATACTGAGACTCTACAAGCGATACTTTTGATTATAGGAGCTGCTGTGTTAACCTATATAGGTTTAGATAAAGTTGGTGGATGGAGCAGTATGCAGGAAACCTTGGGGCCAGAATATTTTAATATGTGGAGACCGGCAACAGACCCAGATTTCCCATGGCCATCATTATTAATTACTAGCTCTATTGTAGGTATATGGTATTGGTGTACAGATCAGTACATTGTACAACGGACCCTTACCGCACGGAATATTAAAGAAGGACGACGGGGAACAATATTCGGGGCACTTTTAAAATTACTGCCCGTCTTTTTATTCCTAATTCCTGGTATCATCGCGTTGACCTTAAAAATGAGGGGGGAATTACATTGGGATAGTCCAGATGAAGCTTTTCCAGTATTGATGAGTAATCTTCTACCTTCCGGATTACGTGGTTTAGTAGCAGCAGGTTTATTGGCTGCCTTAATGAGTTCTTTGGCTTCTGTATTCAATTCGTGTTCCACTTTATTTACGGTGGATATCTATAAAAAATTGTACCCCAATACGCCTGAAAAGAAATTGGTACGCACAGGACAAATTGCGACAGTATTTGTGGTTATTGTTGGAATCATTTGGATACCGATAATGGCGAATATTTCTGGAGTATTATATGAATACCTTCAAAGTGTACAGGCTTATATAGCACCACCTATAACAGCTGTTTTTATCCTAGGTATTTTTTATAAACGAATCAATGCTACTGGGGCATTCGCTACCTTGATTATGGGAATCATTGTTGCATTTTTCAGGATTACTTTAGAATTGGTAAAAGGGAATTTAGATCATGATGGATTCCTTTACCATCTAGGTGCCATGAACTTTTTAAGTTTTGGGGCCTGGTTCTTTTTATTCTGTTTGATTTTCTTGGTGGTCGTCAGTTTGTTGACCAAAGCTCCGGACAGGTATCAAATTGTAAACCTAACATTTGGAACCATAACCGAGGAAGAAAAGAAAAACAACAAGGCTAGCTATAGTTGGGTGGATATCGCTATTTCTATTTTGGTTATTCTTATCGTTATTGCGGTAATGATATTTTTCAATGGGAAGTAAATGAATTGGCCACTGAGATTATATTTTTCAGATAATTATCCTCGAAAATGGTAGAGATGGAATAAAAGGTTTGAGCCAGGGCTTGTTATATGAAGTCGGTTTCAAAATGCTCAGAACAGTTCCGTTTCAGAAATTTAAATGAATAGAGAAATGAATTTACATAAGAAGATAAATACCTTTTATTTTGCCCTTGCACTTTTTTTCACAATAGTGTCCATTCCAAATTTGGTAGCGCAAAGCGGAAACCAGATGCTGGACGGAATTGGTGAAACGGGACTAATCGTCCGTTATGTTTTCGATGGGAATACCAAAGATTGGTCTCGCAATAATTTAAATGCCAAGGTAGTCGATTCTAAGGCAGAATTCAAGGAAGATATCCAATTTGGAAAAGTCCTTTCCTTATCGGGGGACTCCAAATCTTATGTGGTTATCCCTGGCAAGGCTATCGGCCAGCAGGAATCTATAAGTTTTACAGGATGGTTTTATCCGCTTACCTCTGAAAAGGGGCAGATCTTTTTTGACTTTGGCAAGAATTCTTCTTCGCATTTAGTGGTAACGCCAATGGTTAGTAACAATAAGAATCTAGTAGAAATCATTACGAAAGATGGACGTGTTGGTGTGTCCAGTGAATTTCTAATTGCACAGAATTCGTGGAATCACTTGGCGATTGTCTTAGATATTCCTTCAAAGTTATTACAGCTTTACCTTAATGGACAATTAATGAGTCAGACAGGTATTGACGACTTCAAACTTGATCAAGTTTTTGACTCAAGTTCAGGAGGAAACAATACACTAAATATAGGTAAATCAATTGCAACTAAGGACGGGTATTTAAATGCGAATTTGCATGATTTTAGAATCTATAGAATTCCTTTGAACGAATCGCAAATTAGAAGAATCTATAAAAACGCTTTGGGTGAAGAGGAGGTCGTCGTGAATACGATGGAAAACGAAGACGGTGATCTTCCTAATTTCCCGGAAGATACGCCCCAACTTTATAATCAATTCCTCATGGATGTTCCTGCTATTAATGTGGAAACCCAAGTTGGCTTTCTACCACGCTTACCACGTTACATAAAGGCTGTATATGGTAATGGGTTAACGGAAAGAAGAGTCCGGGTTATTTGGCCCTCCCCAAAAGATAATAGCAGGGTGTTGAAGTCTGGTATCTACACCGTTCCAGGTAATATTCCAGGTTCAGATATACAAGCTATTGCAAATGTTGTCGTAAAAGAGGTAAAAGGACTTGATACCCCAAATAGAGCATTGGAAACTTTTGAGCTTGACCAGGTCTCCCTAAACAATGATATGCATGGGCATCAGACGAAATTCATTGAGAACAGAGATAAGTTCATTAACACTCTTGCGAAAACGAATCCAGATACTTTCCTGTATATGTTTCGCAATGCCTTTGGACAAGAGCAACCCAAGGGTGCTGAGGAATTAGGAGTTTGGGACAGTCAGGAAACTAAATTACGGGGTCATGCAACGGGTCATTACCTTACCGCAATCGCACAGGCGTATGCCAGCACTGGCTATGATCGAACGCTTAAAGATAATTTTGCCAGTAAAATGGACTATATGGTAGATGTGCTCTCTAAGTTATCCCAATTGTCTGGAAAGCCTACCAAAACAGGAGGCGAATATATTTCAGATCCATTAGCAGTACCTCCGGGACCTGGAAAAATAACATTTGATTCCGATTTAAGCGTTGAAGGTATTCGAACGGATTATTGGAATTGGGGACAGGGATACATTAGTGCTTATCCGCCGGATCAGTTCATCATGTTGGAAAAGGGAGCCATTTACGGAACCGAGGATACCAAAATTTGGGCACCATATTATACGTTACATAAGATTTTAGCCGGCCTTTTGGAAATTTATAAGGTAAGCGGAAATGAAAAGGCTTTGGAGATAGCAAAAGATATGGGGAGCTGGGTTCATGCCCGTATGAGCCAGTTATCTACCAATACCCTTATCAGTATGTGGAATACCTATATTGCTGGGGAATTTGGTGGGATGAACGAAGTTATGGCTCAGCTATATCAGCTTACAGATGAATCCAAGTTCTTGGAAGTCGCCCAGTCTTTTGACAACATCAAAGTATTTTATGGCGACGCAGAACACTCCCACGGATTGGCGAGAAATGTGGATACATTTCGTGGCCTTCACGCGAACCAGCATATTCCTCAGATTTTAGGCGCACTTGAAATGTACAGGGATTCGCAAACTCCAGAATATTATAGAATTGCCGATAATTTCTGGACCAAGACAACAAATGATTATATGTATAGCATTGGGGGAGTTGCCGGGGCACGTAATCCTGCAAATGCAGAATGCTTTATAAGCGAACCAGCAACAATCTATGAAAACGGATTGTCTGCCGGTGGTCAGAATGAAACTTGTGCTACATATAACATGCTCAAACTTACAAGAAATCTTTTTCTTTATGATCAGCGAGCAGAGTTAATGGATTATTATGAGCTAGGACTATATAATCATATTCTTGCTTCCGTAGCAGAGGACAGTCCGGCAAACACCTATCATGTTCCGTTAAGACCAGGTTCTGCAAAGGAGTTTGGCAATCCTGATATGAAAGGCTTTACCTGCTGTAATGGTACAGCTCTTGAAAGTAGCACAAAGTTTCAGAATTCAATTTATTTTAGAAGTTTGGATAATAAAGCACTCTATGTTAACCTATATGTGCCCTCAACCTTAAATTGGACCGAAAAGAAGGTAACTATAGAACAAACAACCAATTTCCCTAACGAAGATCAAACCCTTATGACTATTCATGGAGAAGGAGAATTTGATATAAATGTTCGTGTTCCAAAATGGGCGACCAAAGGTTTTTTTGTAAAAATAAATAATAAGAAACATAAGGTTAATGCGGTGTCTGGAAGCTATCTTAGAATAAGTCGCAGATGGGAAGACGGAGATACAATTGAGCTACGGATGCCTTTTGAATTTCATTTGGATCCTATTATGGATCAGCAAAACATCGCCAGCTTGTTTTACGGCCCCGTTTTGCTAGCTGCTCAAGAGTCTGAGCCACGTAAGGAATGGCGTAATGTAATCCTTGACGCGAATGATATCGGTAAGTCGATAAAGAAGGAGTCCGAAAAATTGGAGTTCACTATTGATGGAGTGGTTTTTAAACCTTTTTATGAAACTTATGGGCGTCATTCGGTTTATCTGGATGTTAACCTTAAATAGTCGTGGATTTGAATTTTCTAAAGATCAGACTTAACCTTATGTATATACAATCAGGATTATATTTGGAATGGAAAAAAGAAAGAATAAATAAGAAGAATATGAGTATTAAGAAAATTGGATGGTTGGTAGTTGTTTTATTTATAACCACCATGGCGACTGCTCAAACAAGCAAGCTGGCCGATTTGGTCAGTGAATTGGAAGCAGATACAAAGGCACTGAACCATACCTACATCATCCAAGAATCTCAAGAATATTACCAAAGATTCTCTTCATTTTATGAATTATGGATGAAGAAAATAGCCGCTATCGATTTCAATGCGCTTAAACAACAAGAAAAAGTTGATTACATTCTTTTGAAAAATTTGGTAAACAAGGAGGTATATTATCTCAATCAAGAATATACCGCTTTCAAGGAAGTATCAGATGTATCCAAATTTACAAATGATATTTTTCCTTTTATAAATCAAAGGAGAAGGGGAAAGAAACCAAATTCTAAAGAATTGGCTCAATTGCTTCAAGATGCATTAAATTCTATAGAGACAGATATGGAGTCAAGTAAGTCAAAACCTTTTAAAGATTGGCAAACGGCAGATAAAGCATCCAATGTGGTACTTTCTTTTCAAAAAGGATTGGAGGAAGCTTATAATTTTTATTATAGCTACGACCCAGATTTTACTTGGTGGGTAAAACAACCATATGTAAAACTCAATGAAAAACTTACCGTTTATATCAACTTTCTAAAGAACAATTATTTGCAAACTAGTATTAAGGACGATGGAAGCGGAATTATTGGAAAACCAATAGGCGAGAATGCCCTCAACGAGAGTCTGGCCTTGGAATTTATTCCATACAGTCCAAAAGATTTGATAAGAACTGCTGAGGAGCAATTTGTTTGGTGTAAAAATGAAATGATTAAGGCTTCACTTGAACTTGGGTTCGGTGAAGATTGGAAAGCAGCATTGAAACATGTTAAAAATAGCTATGTTCCTCCTGGAGAGCAACCTGAAGCCATTATGGATTTATATGTAAATTCCGTAAAATTCATTGAAGATAGAGATTTAATTAGTTTACCGGATTTGGCAAAGGAAACCTGGGGCATGAATATGATGACTCCCGAGCGTCAAAAGGTCAACCCATTTTTCACTGGTGGAAGGGATATTAGTATTTCCTATCCAACTCTGGATATGGATCATGATGACAAAATGATGAGTATGCGCGGAAATAACCCAAACTTCTCGTTTCCTACTGTACAACATGAATTATTACCGGGCCATAATCTACAATTCTTTATGACCAGTCGTCACAAAAGCTACCGAAGGTCATTTTCAACTCCTTTTTGGGTAGAAGGCTGGCCATTGTATTGGGAAATTAATTTATGGAACAAGGATTTTCCTCAAAGCCCGGAACAAAAATTGGGAATGCTCTTTTGGAGGATACACCGATGTGCAAGGATAATTTTTTCCTTAAAGTTTCATCTTGGGGAAATGACACCGCAAGAGTGTATAACACTTTTGATAGATGATGTTGGACACGAGTACGCCAATGCGGAGGCAGAGGTACGGCGTTCCTTTACCACCAACTATCCACCATTATACCAATTGGCTTATATGATTGGGGGTTTGCAATTTTACGCATTAAAGAACGAAATGTTGAAAAAAGGATGGAGCGAGAAACGGTTTCATGATATGGTGATGGAAGAAGGCAGCATGCCAGTGGAATTGCTTCGCAGTTTGATTCAAAATATACCCTTAAACAAAAATTATAAGACCAATTGGAAATTTTCAACTGATTTCGATTGAAACTTTAATTATATAAGAAGATAAAAAGATTCATTAACTAATTACCTAAGAGTTAAACACCAAATTACCAGGAAAATGAATAACAATAAGTTTTGGATAGTTTCCGCATCTTTGATATTGTCCGTTTTTAGCATGGAAGCCCAACGATCGGGCTATTGGAGTGAGATAGAGGCTAAGGAATCTACACTTGGTATTGCCGATGTATATCAAAAATTTACCACTCCAGATTTTCAATTGAAGTTAGTCAAAGCATCACAAACGGTTGCAAGTCTACGCCCCAACGAAAATTTGAGTTTCGATTTTACTCCAAGTGATCGACTAGAATTTAGGGATAAAGATGGGTTATATCATTTAGGAGATATCAATTTAAGAATTAGAGAGGCAAAAGGAACTTGGAAAAGTTATTCCACGGCTGCCAAGCGGTCTATGGTTGAACCTTTGGAAATCTCTGGAAATATTTTGGCTGCAGCAGATTTATCGAATACGTTACCCGGAGATATTCCTGTGAGAGTAAATAGATATTATGAGTTGGACAGTGATCATTTGGTAATTCGGTTTGAAATAACCAATGTGAGTAACGAACTTATCGAACTTGGCGCTTTGGGAGTGCCCATGATTTTCAATAATATTCTAGAGGGAAAGTCACTCGTTGAAACCCATGCCCAAAATGTATTTTATGATCCTTATATTGGTAAAGATGCTGGGTATTTGGAGGTGAAACCCCTCACAGGGGAGGGCCCTGTTTTGTTGGTTTTGCCGAATGAAAATATGTCTTTTGAGGCCTATAGGCCACTTTTGGATGATCCTACACCCCGAAGTATTGTTTTTGAGGGATTCCATGAATGGATGGTTTATAGTAAAGCTTATGCGGAAAATGAATGGCAAGGGGTGGAACAGTGGAACACACCGACTTCAGTTATGTTGAAACCAAAGGGAACTAAAAATTTTGCTTTTAAACTTGTACTGTCCAAAGGGATAAAAGAGGTTCAAAAAACTTTAATTGAAGAAGAAGTTCCAGTTGTAAATGGAGTTCCAGGTTTTGTGGTTCCTCAAGATGTAAGGGCTCAATTATTTATTAATTATGGGAAAAAGGTTAAATCCCTTAAAATTGAACCTAAAGGGGCGTTAGAAGTTAAAGAAGATGTTAGGACACCAAAAGGACAGAAGAAGTATAGTGTAATTGGTCAAAAGTGGGGGAGGGCAAGGTTAACGATTGCCTATGAGGATGGGAAGGAACAAACTGTAAACTATAAGGTAATTAAACCAGAAACTGAGGTGGTAAAGGATTTTGGGCATTTTTTAGCTACAGAACATTGGTTTAATGAACCTAATGACCCTTTCCATAGAAATCCGTCATTTATTAGTTATGATTATGAAACAAAAATAAAGTTAACTGAGGACAGTAGGGTATGGATTAGTGGTTTGAGTGATGAAGGTGGTGCCGGTAGTTGGTTGGCAGTCATAATGAAACAGTTAGTGCAGCCAGAGCGCAGCGAAATACATAAAATACAAAAGTTTATAGATTCAACCTTATGGGGAGGTATTCAGTATAGTGATGGGCCTCATAAATATGGCGTTAAAAAAAGTGTGTTTTATTTTGAACCGGATTCCTTGCCGAAAGGTACCTATAGTGACGGGATCAATTATAAGACATGGGCTGCCTGGAATCATGAACATGCCAATGATCCAGGAAGATCTTATAATTATCCCCATGTCACTGCCGCGTATTGGGTCATGTATCGCTTAGCTAGATACAGGGAGGGATTAGTGGATAATCGGACATGGGAATGGTATTTGAACAATGCATACAATACAAGTATAGCCATGTTGGAACAGGCACCTTATTATTCAGTTTATGGGCAAATGGAAGGGTCGGTATTCCTTTATTTACTAAATGACCTGAAAAGTGAGGGATATTTAGAGATGGGGAATGATTTGGAAACAAAAATGAAGGAGCGGGCAAATCATTGGCGTGCCTTGGATTATCCTTTCGGAAGTGAAATGCCTTGGGATTCTACGGGGCAAGAGGAAGTGTACTTGTGGTCAGATTATTTCGGGTATAAAGACAAGGCAAACATAACTTTGAACGCTATTCTGGCCTATATGCCAACCATTCCACATTGGGCTTACAATGGTAATGCACGTAGATACTGGGATTTCTTATATGGTGGTAAGGCAGGGGAGACGTCTAGGGTGGAACGCCAAATACATCATTATGGATCCTCCTTAAATGCAATTCCAGTGTTAACACAATTTAGAAAAACACCAGACAATCTATATTTATTGAAAGTAGGTTATGGAGGCCTTTTGGGCGGTATCTCCAATATTACCCAAGATGGTTTTGGTCCAGCTGCATTTCATTCTTTTCCATCAACCCTAGAAATAGATGGAATTTCAGGGGATTATGGTTCTGGATTTTATGGTTATGCGGTTAATTCAGCAACTTATTTGACACATGATGAGGATATGGGGTGGTTAGCTTTTGGGGGTAACATTAATATCAAAGAAAATATTGTTGAGGTAGAAATAACGACTGCTTCAAAATCAAAAATATTTATTGCACCAATTGACTTATGGTTAACTCTGGATGCTGGTGCCTTTAAAAAGTTTAACTACAATATAGTAACAAAACAGGTAACCGTTACTTTGGCTGAAAGGAATGATTTTACGCCTAATGCCTATTTGAGGATTAATAAAGAAACAGATTTATCTTATAGTAAGCTTAGTGGAGCATATGAAATTCCTTTGAGAAATGTTTCCTTTCAAATTGGATTATAATTTTTTGATAAAGAATTTATGCGATTATTGGAATGTAGGATAAAGATTATCACTTTTTATAAAATATTGATTGATAAAATGGAAGAAACTGACATAAAGTTGGAAGAATAATAGAATTGTTGAAATCAGTACTACTTAAAATATATAAAGAAATTAGAATGAAACAATATTTAAGATTAATCCTACTATTTGCAATTATAGTCTCCTGTGATAAAAAAGAGGAGCCAATTGTTATTACTCCCCAGGATCTGCATTATTCCATACACAAGGTTACAGAAGTTATGATCCATGATATTTTCTCGCCCCCTGTGGCAAGTAGAATTTTTGCCTATCCCAATATTGCGGCTTATGAAATTATAGCGCTCAACAATGATGAATATAAGTCTTTGGTAGGTCAGGTAACAGATTTGACGCCCATACCGAAACCTGGGAAGGACAAATCTATCAATTACCAAATGGCAGCCCTTATTGCACATATGGAAATAAGCAAGCGATTAATTTTTTCCGAAGATAAAATTGAAGCGCATCGGGATAGTTTGTACGCAAATTGGCAGGATAAAAACTTGACTATGTTCAATAATTCCAAGGAATATGGCCTTGAGGTTGCAAAGCACATAGGAGATTGGTTGGATAAGGATAATTATAAACAGACGAGAACGATGCCCAAATTTACCATCAATACGGACGACACCTCACGTTGGCAGCCAACGCCTCCTGCATATATGGATGGTATAGAACCACATTGGAGCAAAATTCGACCTTTTGTTATAGACTCGGCCAATCAATTTGTACCTGCTCCACCACCAGTATTTTCCATGGAATTGGGTTCTGATTTCTATAGGGAGGTAAAAGAGGTCTATGATATAAGCAATGAGATTACCTCAAAAGGGAATACTTCCGAAGAAATAGCCATTGCAAAGTTTTGGGATTGTAATCCCTATGTCTCCGTAACAAGGGGCCATTTAATGTTTGCCACTAAAAAAATTACACCAGGGGCACATTGGATAGGGATTACCAAAATAGCTTGTAAAAAAACAAATTCCGATTTTAATAAAACAGTATTTGCCTATACCAAGACCTCAATGGCCATAGCAGATGCCTTTATAAGTTGTTGGGACGAAAAATACCGCTCTAATCTTATACGCCCCGAAACAGTAATAAACCAGTATATTGATGAGAACTGGCAGCCAGTATTGCAAACCCCTCCTTTTCCTGAATACACAAGTGGACATTCTGTAGTGTCCGGTGCGGCGGCTACGGCATTAACCAGTATTTTTGGTGATAATTTTTATTTCGATGATGATACCGAAATAGCTTTTGGTTTGCCTATAAGGAGTTTTACCTCATTCAATCAGGCTGCCGATGAAGCTGCCATCAGTCGAATGTACGGCGGCATCCATTATAGGGCTGCTGTTGAAATTGGAGTAGGACAGGGAAGGAATTTGGGTAAATTTATTGTGGATAAACTGGAAATGAAGGGAGAAAAGGCGCTTGTTTTGAAATAATACCTGAAATATTTCACGAGAGTTTCCAGTACCGAGATGGACACCTACCTTTCATTGTATTTGATTAAACTCAAGCTAATAAAAAATGGACCCATAGTCGCTTAACATTGCATTTTGAACAAAAACTAAGCCGATTTGATAAATTTCAATAGGCAATTTATCTACCTAACTATCCAATATATTATGTTTTCAATGGGATGTTAATTAACTTATTATTTTCTTTCTACAGTTAAATTTTAATCATTGTGTTGACTAGTGACCACGGCTTTTCCAGTGTCTATCTATAGTCTATTCTATAATTTAACTTGGTTTTAGGTTTTCTGTTCTAAGTATAACATGGCTCTTATTGTTGATTTCCAAATTTGAGAATAATTAGGTTTTAGGATCTATTACCACTCATATTAAGATTACGACATTCTTTATGTTATTAGGAATGATTTTGTGGTAAGCTAGACTTGTGATTTTTCCAAAATAGTATAATATATGTTTAATTGTCATAGATACAAAAGGACATATGAAACCGCAAGTTCATTGACCTCATTAGAAACGCGGTTAAAATGGTTTTGGTAGTCCCTAAGGGATATGGGCCAGTACTTCTAATTGACTACTAACTAGAATTATATGATGTTGATCAACGCTCACTAGCTGGTATTTTGGAAAATCACTTATCCTCATTTATAATAGAAATTCTACAATAAGTGTCAAAACAACACCTTTTTAGATTAATGCTTGGAAATTTCGATTTACTTTGTTTTATTTGCAGGTGTTTAAAATACACTTATAAATTTAAACTAACTGATATGACAAAAAACCAATCTTTAAATTCAAAAAAAGTGAAGCCTCCAAAAAAACTTTGCGGGCTGTTGTTATTGTTTTACCTAGTTTGTGTCAATGCATTTGCACAAGAGCTAAAAACTATTGACGGGACTATAAGGGCTGCGGCCGACGGTACTCCCTTATTCGGTGTTAATATTGTGGTAAAGGGTACCACAATAGGTGCAGTTAGTGATTTCGATGGAAATTACTCCATTCAGGCAGGAAACAATGCTGTACTCGTAGTGTCGTATTTGGGTTTTGAAACCCAGGAAATTATTGTAGGTGGGCAAACTACTGTGGATGTATCCTTAGTGGAAGACTCTGCAAAATTGGACGAAGTAGTGGTAATTGGTTACGGTTCCCAGAAGAGAAGTGATATTTCTGGTTCTGTATCTCAGGTAGACCAAAAGGAAATAGCCAAAAACCCAACACCAAACCTTAGTAATGCGTTGGTAGGCCAGGCTACGGGTATTGTAGCAACCCAACGCTCGGGTGAACCGGGTAGGGATGGCTCTAATATATTTATTAGAGGTATTGGTACAACCGGTGATGCATCGCCAATTTATGTAATTGACGGAATAGTGCGTTCATCTCGGGATTTTTCCCAATTGAATGCAAATGAAATAGAGTCCTTTTCTATTCTTAAAGATGCGGCAAGTGCTGCGGTTTTTGGAATGAGGGCGGGTAACGGGGTTATCCTTGTGACAACAAAAAGGGGTAAGGCCGGAAAAATGCAAATTGATTTTTCTTCAAGTCTGGGGGTTCAGGAACGAACCCGTGATCCTGAATATTTAGATTCATATGAATATTCCGTGTTATATAATGAAGCCTTGGCAAACCAGGGTCAGGCGCCTATATATTCAGAAGAGGATTTGCAGAGATACCAGGATGGTAGTAACCCAGATACACATCCCAATGCTGATTGGTTCTCAGTATTGAACAAAGCACCATTGGTACAAACACATAATATTTCTGCAAATGGTGGTTCGGAAAAAGTACAGTATGCAGCCTCATTCGGATCCTTGGATCAGGACGGTGTTATACCGGCCGATAATTTCAAGAGGTATAATTTTAGATCAAATATTGATGCGGCGGTAACGAATACGACCAAACTTTCCTTTGACGTGTCTGGTCGCGACGAGAAAATAAATTCAATTGGGAATCCCGAAGTATTTAGATGGTTGTCTTCGATTCCTCCTAATAAGACTCCAATTAAATGGTCCAACGGAACCTATTCAAGTGGTCCTGCATATTTAACATTACCGGAAAACGGCTATAGAAAGGAAAGTAACCAGGTATTTAAGGGGCGAATTCAAATTGAACAGCAATTACCATTGGAAGGTCTTTCTTTTAAAGGGATAGCTTCTTATGACAAGACAATTACAGACAAAAAAAATTGGTCCTTTATTGAGACACCCTTTTACTCTAGGTTGGGAGATGGTACTTTTGTAGCGAACCCTAGTGGAGCAGATGCTGCTTCTTCTCTTTACCAAGATCATAACGATTACCAATCGGTTACGTTTCAAGGTCATTTAAATTATATCAAGGAAATTGGAAATAGTAATTTATCCGCTTTGGTTTTATATACACAGACAAAGGAGACTTGGAATTTTTTAAGTGCCAACAGGGATGGATATACCTTGGCTATTGATGAGATAGATTTTGGAGGTACGGCTAACCGCAACAACAGAGGTTATTCGGGAACAAGTGGGAGACAAGGTGTAGTAGGAAGATTAAATTGGTCATTCAAAGACAAATATATACTGGAAGGGAGTTTTAGAGCGGATGGATCCGAGCAATTTGCTCCAGGTAAAAGATGGGGGTTTTTTCCATCAGGATCTGTGGCTTATGTTATTTCTAAGGAATCATTTTTAGAAGATTCTGAAACTATTGATTTATTAAAACTTAGAGGTTCGTATGGTGTATTGGGTAATGATCGTATTGGAGGCCAAAGGTTCCTTTACTTACAATCTTATAATGTAAATGGAAGTGCTGTTTTTGGAAATGGAGATGTTCAGCAGGCAATTGTAGAGGGTAATTTGGCCAACCCTGATGTAACTTGGGAAACCGTCAAAAAATTGAACATTGGTTTAGATGCTACACTGTGGAATGGCGCTTTGACCATGGGTTTTGATTACTTTTCCGATAAGAGAAGTGATATTTTAGGTTCTAGAAATCTTACTGTTCCTGGTCTTTTGGGGGTAGGGTTGCCAGTTGAAAATCTAGCGAAAGTTAATAATAGTGGATTTGAAGTGGAGCTAGGACATTTAAATCGCATTAACGAAGATTGGCGTTACTCAATGAATGCTAACTTAACCTATGCTAAAAATAAAGTCATATTTATTGATGAACCTGAAACGGACAATGCCAACATTAGAAGAACTGGACTACCTCTGGGAACCCAATTTGGATTACGTGCCCTAGGGCTCTTTCAATCACAGGAGGAAGTAGATAATGCTCCAACACATTTTGCAGATACCGCTCCTGGGGATATTCGTTATGATGATATCAATGGACCAGATGGAGTTCCTGATGGTAAAATAGACGATTTTGATAGAACGGCTATCGGTACTTCAAATACACCGGAAATTATTTTTGGATACAGGGGAAATCTACAGTTCAAGGATTTTGAATTTTCATTCTTGTTACAAGGTGCAACCAATGTAAACCAATATTATAGTGGAGAGGGAGCTTGGCCCTTCTTTTTGGGGACCTCAGGGGCATTCAAACAGAATTTGGACCGTTGGACCCCGACAAATACAAATGCAAGTGAACCCCGTGTGCTTATTGAGGCCACCAACAATCATAGAGGGTCTTCTTTTTGGTTGAAAGATGCTTCCTATTTGCGTTTAAAAAATGTTGAATTAGCCTATAATTTGCCGGTAGATAAATTAAACCAGAATTTTATTAGAGGAATACGCCTCTATGTAAATGCCAACAATGTTGCTACCTGGACAAAGATCAAAAATTATGATCCTGAAAACAGTCAGGATAGAGGTTGGGGTTATCCTCAATTAAGAATTTGGAATGTTGGTTTAAACCTTAATTTTTAAATAAGAGTATAATGAACGTATCAATAAAAAAAATAATACAGTTAGGATGTACAATATTGTGCATCACAATGTGCATTAGTTGCGAAAAGGACTTACTTAATCAAGTGCCTAAAGATTCACTTACTGAGGAATTGGTATGGACAGATTCACAGGGAGCTATCCAGTTTGTGAATGCTATCTATGGGCGAATGCCTTCCGGTTTTGACCGTAATTATGGGGGTTGGGCGAAAGGATTATACATCTTGGATGGAGCCACGGATGATGGGGATGTAAGTATGGGTTGGACACATTCCAATCAATTGCAAACTGGGGATTTTCTACCAAGCAATGTGCCCTGGGGCGAAACTTGGGCAGACTATTACAACTTAATAAGAAAGGCCAATTCTGCAATAGAGAATTTAGATAGATTGGAAGACGAGAGCCTTCGCAACAAATTAAAGGGGGAAGCTTATTTTTTAAGAGGGTTTATGTATCATGAACTTTTAAGGCTTTATGGTATTAAGTCTGAAGGAGGGGAGCCGACCGGTGTACCACTTATAGATAGAAGTTTAACCCTAGATGATAGTTTCGAAATACCGCGTTCTACTTATGATGAAATTATTGACTTTATTGTTAGCGATTTGGACAATGCAGTGGCATTGCTTCCCAATAAAGGTGAAACTGATGCCGGAAGGGCAACGGTAGGCGCTGCCAATGCCCTTAAAAGTAGAGTGTTGCTTTATGCGGAACGTTGGTCCGATGCCGCAAGTGCGGCCAATGAAGTAATAGGTACGGAGTATAGCCTATACCCGGATTATAGAACAATATTTCTTACCAAAAATAATGATGAAATTATTTTTGCCAAAAAATTCCAATATCCAGATAAACACCATCAAACCAATGCAGGGGGAACCCAAGGAGCAGGTTGGGATGTTTATAACACGCCCAATACGTTTAAAGGGACCAGTGATGGTGGTTGGGGAGGTAATTTGCCCACCCAAAATTTTGTCGATGCATATGATATGGTTAATGGGGAACCACAGGCAACATCTTCGTTATTTGATCCCAATAACCCATTTGAAAATTTGGATCCAAGATTTGAGGCTACCGTGGTACACGATGGGGCAATGTTTAGGGGCCGAGAAATTGAATTGTACGAAGGTGGCTTGGAAGGTAGTCCAGATGCTTTCATGAATACCGGCTACTTCCTTCGTAAATTTCATAATGAGGATTTGGTTATTTATTCCCAATCCAGTGATCAAGATTGGATATTTATGAGGTATGCCGAGGTTTTATTGAATTATGCTGAAGCCAAAAATGAGGCCTCAGGACCTGATCAGAGTGTTTATGATGCCATTAATTTAATTCGTGAAAGAGCAGGAATTCCTGGTCTTGAAGGTGGATTGGGACAAAGTGAAATGCGGGAAAAAATAAGAAACGAAAGACGTATAGAACTTGCCTTTGAAGAACATAGGTTCTTTGATATCCGAAGATGGGGGATAGCGGAGAGTTTGTTAAACGGACCACTCTACGGTATGAGGATAGAAAAAGATGGAGACAACTATACGTATACCAAATTTGAATTTGAGACTAGAAGTTTTCCTTCTAAGCTTTATGTATTGCCTATTCCACAAAATGAGATAGATAAAAATCCTGCTGCAAAACAGATTTTGGGATGGTAGTTTTTATTTTGAAACATTAAAAAAATAGCTACGGAAGTTTTTCGTAGCTATTTTTTATTTATTATAAAACATTATTAATGGGTCAGACCAGTTAATGGTCTGAATTATCAATTCAATAGCGCTATATGAAACAGATTTTAAAATATATGTCAATATGCTTTTTTACCTTTTGTATGTGTTTATTGGGGTGCAAAAACAAGGAACCTACTTTATTTGTGGCTTTGAATAATAGTGAGACCGGAATTGCATTTGTAAATGAAGTAGTTGAAACGGAAGCACTAAATGTAATGCAATATGAATACCTATATAATGGTGGAGGTGTTGGTGTTGGTGATTTTAATAATGATGGCTTAACAGATATTTATCTGACAGGAAACGTTGTGGAAAATAAGCTATATCTTAATAAAGGAAGTTTCCAATTTGAGGACGTAAGCCATCTTTCAGGTGTTCAAGGTAGGGAAGGATGGAAAACGGGCGCTAGTGTAGCCGATGTCAACGGGGATGGACTTCTGGATATTTATGTTTGCTATTCCGGATTGGCGAAAGAGGAGGGTAGGTCTAATCAATTGTTTATCAATAAAGGAAAGGGAGATAATAATGTGCCCCAATTTGTAGATGAAGCTGCGGCATATGGTCTTGATGCAAAAGGAAGCTATAGTACACAGGCGGTTTTTTTTGATTATGATTTAGACGGGGATTTGGATATGTTTCTGTTGAACCATTCTAAAACATTTTACTCCCCATTTTATAACAGTACCAAGCTGCGAAATACCAGGCATCCTTTTTTTGGGAATTCCTTGTACAGAAATGATGGGAATAATTTTGTGAATGTTAGTGAAAGTGCCGGGATCTATGGCAGTGGATTAAACTTTGGCTTGGGCGTGTCCATAAGCGATTTTAATCAAGACGGTTGGCCAGATATTTATGTGTCCAATGATTATGACGAACAAGATTTTTTATATATAAATAAAGGTGATGGAACCTTTAAGGATACAAGTAAAAAGTCTTTTGGGCACATTTCAAAATTTTCAATGGGAAATGACGCTGCCGACGTGAACAATGATGGGGTAATGGATCTAGTCACATTGGATATGCTCCCCGAAGATAATTATAGGCAAAAAATATTAAAGGGTTCTGATGATTATGATCGTTATCAATTGGCTGTGGACAGTAGTTATCACAAACAACAAATGCGCAATATGCTGCAATTGGGACAGGGACTGGATGATAATGAGTTGCCAATATTTAGCGAGATTGGGCAGATGGCGGGAATTTCTAATACAGACTGGAGTTGGTCATCATTAATAGCTGATTTTGATAATGATGGTAGAAAGGATTTATTTGTAACCAACGGCTACCTACGCGACTATACCAACAAAGACTTTATGATGTTCGAAGTCAATGAGGCCATGGCAAAGGCAAGCGCTAAGGGAAAGAGTTTGTTTGATGACAAGGGCAAGAAAGAATTTTCCAAGATTATTTACGAATTGGTAAAAAAAATGCCATCAACAAAAATTCCAAATTATATGTTCAGAAATCGAGGAGACCTTACTTTTGAGAATGTTTCAGACGAGTGGGGTTTTTCAGCGCCCAATGTATCTACAGGTGCCGCATATGTAGATCTCGATAATGATGGAGATTTGGATTTATTAGTAAGTAACACTAATGAATCATTGGGAGTGTACAAAAACAGGGTAGAAAATTTGAAAAATAATTTTATCAAAATAAAATTAAAAGGGAACGATAAAAACACTTCTGCCATTGGGACTAAGGTTTGGATTACCACTGATTCTACAGTACAGTTCTTGGAAAACTACCCTGTAAGGGGATATCAGTCCTCAGTAGATCCTGTACTATATTTTGGATTGGGAAAATCTTCGAAGGCAGATATTAGAATTAAATGGCCCAATGGGCATATAACAGAGAATACTGACATTGAGATCAATGCATTGCTGGAATACAATCAGTCCGATTCAAAACCTGACAACATCAATGGCAACGAGGTTTCCATAAAGTTGTTTAAGGAGGTTACGGATACCCTTGGTATAGAATATTCGCATCATGAAAATAACTTTGTTGAGTTTAAAGTAGATAGATTGGCCCTAAAGCAAAGTTCTAGATCTGGACCCAAGTTATCCGTTGCTGATGTAAACAATGATGGGGTTGATGATTTTTTTATTGGCGGTGCTTCAGGACAGTGTGATGAATTATTTATATCTGGACCCAATGGCAAGTACATTCAATCTACTTTGGATTGCGACAGAAAATCTATAAAAGTGGAAACTTTGGGTTCTGTGTTCTTTGATGTTGATGGTGATGGGGATAAAGATATTTATAGTGTTAGTGGCGGTAGTGAATATCCTTTAGGTTCAGAAGAATTAATGGATAGGCTTTATTTAAATGATGGATTTGGTAAGTTTACAAAAGCACCTGAAGGTGTATTGCCCAAGGCTTTTTCCAATGGTAGTGTTGTTGCTGCCGGGGATTACGATAATGATGGAGATGAAGATTTGTTTATAGGTGGAGGAAGTATGCCGGGGAATTATCCAAACGCTGCTTTGGGAGGAATTTTAAGGAATGATACCGACCGTTCAACAGGGGCCATTAAGTTTACGGTTGCTACAGATAACGTAAATCCAGAACTTCGGCATCCTGGTTTGATTTCTGATGCAATTTGGACGGATATAGATAATGATTCGTGGTTGGATCTTGTGTTGGTGGGGGAATGGATGCCAATTCGTGTATTTGTAAACCAAAATGGTAAATTATTGGAAAAGTCAAAAAAGTTAAACCTTTCAGATTCAAATGGATTATGGCAAAGTGTTGAAAGTGCTGATATGGACGGAGATGGAGATCTAGATCTAATTGTTGGGAATATCGGATTAAATATGCCATTTAAGGTGTCCCGGAAGAAACCATTGGAAGCCCATATTGGTGATTTCAGGGATGACGGTGTGTTAACCTCTGTATTTAGCTCATATATTCAAGGTAAGCGGTATCCCATAGCTTCCTTAAGCGAGATGCAAGAGGCCTTTCCTTTATTGAAGAAAAAATTTCTTAAACATTCCCAATATGCGTCGGCTACTTTGAGCGATATTTTTTCGAAAGAACAATTGGAAACATCCAAACGTTTAAGTGTTTATCACTTTGAAAGTCTTTATCTGGAAAATAAAGGAGATAGTTTTCAAATTCATTCATTGCCAATAAAGGCCCAGTTTACTGCGGTACAGGGAATTGTTGTTAAAGATTTTACAGGTGACAATATTTTGGATATCCTTTTGGCAGGAAATTATTATCCTCTTAGAGTACAGCAAGGACCTTCGGATGCAGGGAAAGGTTTGTTGTTGGAAGGTGTTGGGAACGGTGAATTTCTAGTTATTCCAAATGATAAATTTGGAGTTTTTATTAACGGCGATGTAAGGGATGCCAAAGTGCTGAATCACCACAATAGCACAAATATTATCTTTTCAAAAAATAGTGATAATATTCAGGTGATACAGTTAGTAAAATAATGGTAACAATTATAATTATCAGCATCTCTAAAACATATCAATTCAATGGGAGGAAATTTGAACTTAATTGAAAGATACTTAATCATGATCAACAGCTATCTATCTAAACTTCATTTTATTTGTACCTTTATGCTACTAAAGAATAGCAAATAATATCTTTAGGGTTCTTACTTACTTTTGCTTCGAATCTTTTAATGTGAAATCCCTTTTTCTAACTTTGGACTGATGGTTTTCATTGTGGGCTACCTCTTAATTGGTTTGTTTTTATTTCTCGGCATACACCACCATTTTTATAGATCCGATCAACCCAGATGGGGGAAGGTCAGCGTCCTTTTTATAAAACGGCATAGTAGTAAAGGTCATTTTCTCTTGTACATCGGGCTGTGCATCACCAATAAGCCTATTTACCCATGTATTAGTGACACTTATTTGCAGTTCGTTATTGCCCTTTTTCAAAGCTGATGTGATATCAATTTCATATGGTTTTTTCCAAATGGCCCCTAAGTTCTTACCGTTCAAAACAACTTCGGCAATATTATTTATTGTAGGAAATTGTAGGACATACTTTTCACCTTCCTTTATTCTTTTCTTTTGGTTAAAGGTCTGTGTGTACAGGGCAGTTCCACTAAAGTATTTGGTGTCTTCGGAATCGGTCCATGATTTTAACTGTAAGAGTTCTTTGGATTTTTCATCAATATTCAAGGTCCATGTGCCGGAAAGAATTCTTTCGGTCAGTTTGACCGGCCTGCTCAACGATAGACTTTGTTCGGTGGTTTGGTCTTGAAAGACCACAAAAACGGCATCCCATGATTTGAAATCCAAAGGCACCAAAGTTCTCCCTTCTTTAAATTGATACCCCAGGGGACTTATTTCTCCGGTTTCCGCATTCCAAAGATTTGGGGTTTTACCACTCACATTGAAGCTTACGGTTGCTGTTGCAGGATTATCACTCCTGTTGTTTAACCAATATATATCGGTTTCATTATCCCTTCGGTGTCTGAACAGTATTTTATGGTCGGTACCACTTATTTGAACATCGGGAACTAAGTTAAGACTTTCTAAACTGGCCATTTTTGATTCCACCTCGTCTGCCAGTTTATAAAACTCATCAAGATCATCGGACAAACTAGGGGAGTTTTCTGGTATTTTCCCTGTTACTTTTACACCAGCATTCTGTAATTCCCTTATTTTATTGAGCGTGGAAAGTGTCATTTCTTTAGCGCTTTTATCCAACATCAGCACTTTGTAGGTATTGCCGCTCGGGGCCAAAAGGTTTCCTGCTTCAGCTTTAATATCCTCTTTTAAGATGGATGCGTTGACATAATCAAATTCCAAACCTTGTGGTATTTCCGGAAGTTTTTCCCTACTTACCCAAGTGATGTTGGTATTTTCCCCATAATAATAAAGGATATCCGCTACATTTTTACCCTGTTGTAGCAAATAGGAGCTGCGGCCAAGGTAAGTTATCCATGCTTTAGCACCAGCTCCGGACCAGGTTTCGTGACGCGTAAAGTATTGTCCGAAAGGGCCTAGTGAAAATCCGGGGGGTGTTTCCAAAGGCTGATGCACCGATGTGTGGATTACAAAACGATTGAGCCCACTGGCCATTTCAAGATCGGCAGTCCGTTTTAACCTCTCAGGATGTTCTTGAAAGGGCTTTCCTATTGAAGTCATGGATTCCGCGGCTACAAAGGCTTTTCCATAAATATGGGCCACAGAGGCAGATTCCCGTATGTCGGCCTCGCTCCGTACCTCCTCGTCATTTCCTCCAGCCAAACTTCCTGGCGTCCACATGGCGGACATAGGGATATCGGCATTGCGTTTAACATCCATGCCATCTGCCAAATAGATGCGTCCACCTTCATGGGATTCGGTATATCGTTTCATACCGCGTTTATGTAATTCTTCCCCAATAACATCGTAATGGTTTTCTGCAATCATTTCCCCAATGGTCTTACGGAAATCCCATAAGAATTTATCACTGGCTTCGGCACTTTTTACAATGCGACCGGTTAAGGCTGGAATCCAAGTTTGAATGGAATAGCCTCTTTTTTTCTGAAATTCCTCGGGCAGATTTTTTGTCCAGTTCATGTGTCCGGCTTCGTAGCTATCCAAAATCATATACCCCAACCCTTTATCTCCCATCTGCCTATTAGTTGCATCCTTGTACATATCTAGGTAAGTATTGATATACCTTTTAACGGCCATTGGATCTAATTTATCCACTTCCAGCCCTGTGGCCTCTGGTGATGCTGGGTGATTTTGACGTCCAGTCAAAGAATAACCAAAACGAATAATTGACCAATTTCCATTGGGAACTTTCCATTCCAAACTTCCATCAGTTTTCATTTTTGAAGTTAAATCAATGATATCTTCGGTAGCTATTACTCCTGAATCCTTGGGCATAAAGGATGTTGTACCTTCCTTCCATGGAGAAAACCCGGCTTTATCCTCAATTTTGTCTATTCGTGGGGTGTTGTACAATATAAATTCGGCTACCTGTACACCATCTGGTTTTGGTACTTCGGCCGCCCCTCCCATCATTGCCGCTAATCCAGTTACCTGTCCCGCCAAGGTCTCATAGGCAAATCTGAAATATTTGGCAGTTGTAGGAGGGAAACTTACCGTGGTTTGTGGCACCAGACTACCATGGATCCGGGTTATTTCACTAAAATTAATACCATCATTACTAATCTTAAGGCTCCTATTTTCAGGACTGCCCCTGAATTGTTCCAATTGATTGTGGTTTGCCCCGACAACTGCAAGGGATTGAAATGTTTGTGGTGTTTCAAATTCATACTGGATCCACATATCCTCCCCAACTTCTTCAGGAGGAAGATAAGTGCCTGTTCGGAGGTCTCCATCCGTAAGATCGGTTAGATTAAAATCTCCACCGCTTGAAGATACTTTTGGCTTTAAACCATCCAGAGTTTTTTCCGAGTCAGGTATCCGATAGGCAATAACTGCTACATCCTGATAATATTTTGGAAGCGCTTCCAAAGTATTCCCGCCAATATCTTCCCTCGGGGCCATATCGTTTTGGAAAACCCCTGTGGTTTGGGGAGGTTCAGGAATTCGTCCTCTGTAGGTCTGTCCTCCCTTTACCGTAAGTTCGGACCATACATATTTTTTCATACCGTCTTTTGGTTCAACCCAAGGTCCGCCGGTAACACTCCAGCCAGGTGAACCAGCTATGGCCATTTCCAATTTTTTTTCGATAGCGAGATCGGTAGTGTACTTAAAAGCCTCTTTCCATCCTGGCGTCATAAATACTAGTTTATTGGAGACAACTACTGGGGTTAGGAGGTTGGCGTCGAAATTTTGAAAGCCTCCGATACCAGTGTCTTCCATCCATTCCAAATCTTTTTTAATGCCTGCTTTGGTAATGTTGCCATTCATCCAATGCCACCATACACGGGGTTTGGCGCTATTAGGGGGGCTTTTAAATTCTTCTGATGAAACAGTTTTTAGGGTTTCTTGTGCCATACCTTGAGTAGAGGTAAAACAAAGGACTACCAGTGTTAATAAACTGGCTAGTGTGAGTGTATTTTTCATATAGATGGACGTTATTGAGGAATATTTCGAAAACAAGGTAGGATATGTTGAAAACAATACTGTCCTGTACTGTGCTGAATTGTAAGGAAATGGGAAAGACGTTTTACTTATAGAAGGAAAATCATGCTAAAATAACTTTCAAATCGAATTTAACCTAAGTCAGCTTGTGGAAAGCATAGGACTGGGTAGTTTCAGGTAAAACTAAGAGGAAGGGAATTTGTTTTATTTTCAAGAGGCACCTTTAACAAAAATCCTTACAGCCCCCACCCTGTATCGGATTATCACAAGAACCAAACACAGCTAATTAATTGCACCAACCTCTGCGACTGTGTCCGGTTAAAAATCATGAAATTCAT
>TARA_R110002074_G_scaffold1747_4_pt1 | contig 48618 bp, 51 predicted proteins | sample TARA_R110002074 | Tara Oceans TARA_R110002074 (sample SAMEA4397215) | marine metagenome | biome: Polar Biome; feature: [MIX] marine epipelagic wind mixed layer (ENVO:01000061); material: water (ENVO:00002006), including particulate matter (ENVO:01000060) such as... | depth 10-100 m
AATGGCCCCATGTTGCGAGAGTTTCCTGCAAGTAAATTAGCGTGTGCGCCAATTCCCATGTCCGAACCCATTGTTGGTGGTAAAACAGGTTTAACTTCCATGCTCATAGGGGAAGCACTAACGCGAGGTATGCGAGGCATATTGATTCGTGGTGGTGCAGGTCTTAGAGGAACAGAGATAATTGGTTCACTTCTTGTTGTAGTAGGAACGCGATATTGTGGGCCTTGAACATTAGCAGGTTGAGGTCTGATAGCAATACTCGCTTTCTCGCTGAAGGGGCTTCCACCGTAAACAGCGTCAACACCGTGATTAGTAGGTAATTGGTCAAGCATAACTTCGTGTCTTGCTATGTCTAGCATACTAACATCCAAACGACTTCCCGAACCATACATCTCAATTGTGTGAGCAGGTCTGAAACCGATAGGCTCGTCTGGGCTTAAACCCTGACCTAGCATAGAAAAGTCTTCAATGTTTCTATTAACTTCTTGTATAGGAGACTCTGCTCGGAAAGAAGAAACTCTTACATCAGGTAGTTTAGATAGATTTCTAAAGTTAGAAGCCATAGGCATACCACCTGCGCCAGCCATTGTATCAACCACAACTGTCGGCATAGGGCTTAAAGGTCTAACGTGAATGTTACGCATAGCCGTTTTAGCATTGTGAGCAGGTAAAGTATCGCGGGATATATCCACGCTATCGAATTGGGGCATATTTGGTGTGTAAGGGCCAGCAGGTAAAACATGGCTTCCGCCGATGGTCTGAGTTTTCGGTATTGTTATTCCACGCATGGGGATTCCGTTATAGCCTGACATTATAGGACACCTTTCAGTTATTACTATCCTGCACGACTATATGAATGCTCGCACCTTATTGACTAAAAAGACCTGTGGACAAACAGATAGTTTAGCCTGTTTCGCCCTTTAAGAACGTCTTTTCCGAGTAGTATTCTTCTTCTTCCTCGCAAGGGGTTTAACGGGAATCACATCATCAGGATTATCTACCCGTAATCCTGAGTAAAAGAATCCTTCTACCCTTTTGTCTTTAGGGCCACGTTCCCACCACATTTGATGCCATCCGTAAGTTATCTTTCTGTTGCCAACTGCTTTGGCTTCCACCGTAAAATGTCGCCCTGTTCCATGAACCATAACTTGTGTTATTCTCATATTTCCTTCTTGCGGAAGATACTTGTGAAATGTTGAACCGAAACACTTCCTTAAAGTAGAAGCGGCCACAGTCTGACCTTTCTTCCAATTGCAGTCCACAGGAGGTTGCGGTTCAACTACTGTTGGTTCTTTACTAAATCTGCTTTCTGCTTCTTCTGCCATTAACCCTACGAGTGACGCTTCACATATAACTGTTGCGGTAGTTAGTGTTAATGAGTAGGTTAATTTAGTCGTGTAGTAGTATAAGGGTATGGACGGCATCAAGCGAATACCTTTGCGAGATGCTAATGAAAACACTCTCATCACAGAAGTCGTCTATCCCATGATAGACGCTCTGGAATCCAAACTTGATGCTAACTTAGCGGCGGTGGAAGACTTCTGGGAACTAAAGTATGCTAAAGAAGGTGAATCGCCTCAACAACAAAACCGAGTGCTGTTGAAAAGATACTTACAAAGTTTAAAGATTAGGATTCACAGTTTAACAGGTAATGATATGGGGGGTGATTACGCTTTTGATGACTGTCTTAAGACAGTAAAGAAGAACTATTTAGAGTGTGATTATTTTCCAGACCATTCTCATTGGAACTTCACATTTGGGGAAGGAGGGATGGGGCGAGATATTAACACCGAAAGCCCTGTTTATTTTATCTCACCTTTCACCGTAGTTAAACCTCAACTTAAAGGCAACTACAACGAAACAGCCAACTTTCTCAATGCAACAGAAGTCTTGACTATAAGCAAACCTGTTAATAGAGGGGGTGTGGACGCTACTTATTTGGAAATCCCACCTCTTTATTGGATGAGAATAGATTGGAACAGACTTTCCCCTGAGTCAAACTTGAATTGTCAAAAATGGACTGACCTGTTAAGTGCTAAGTGGGGTGACGAAACCACCGTTTCAGATTTAGATACAGAAGATAAAATAAGGGTTGTCAATGTGTATAAGTTAGTTCAATTTTTCGATGACCCTAAAAATCCTATGTGTGAGGATAGTAAAGCGAACCCTGTAATCCGCGATATGCTATTCAAACTCAGTTTCGCCGCTATTCCCACGAAAGAGGGCTATCGCCTCGCTCCTGCGAGTTTTACGACTATCCAAATAGGTAAAGAAAGGGGGCTATCCTACTTCTTAGAAAATCTGAATACAGATGATGGTATATTAGAAGTAATAAACAACTATCCAGCACAAGGACTGTTTAATTGGTTCAACCTTTGAATAACCTCGCGTCCCCTCGTAAATCACAGTCAAAAACTAATGGGTATTCAGTAATTTTCTCCTTACGAGGAGGGGTTTGGGGAAACGGATGGTTAATCCTTGTGTTTCCTAATCTTACTAAGGAATCCTAGTATATTAATGTTAGTATCTTCAGTTATTTTACACTTCTAACGCTTCTAACCATCGAGATTGCTCGGCTTGCATTTTAATAGAATCTTGTGGAGTAGGCACTTTTAGAACCAAAAATAGACCCCCTGCCGTGAGGAGGACGGCACTTAAAACTTTGATAGACTGAAGGAAAGGGGAATCTTCGTCTGAAGGCATCAAGTTACGGGCTTCGCTGGCTAAATCTGTTGACCAACCCATATCTTCTATCCCATCGTAAGCAAAAGGACTCATATAAGATTGTCCAGATTGCGCCCCTGACTTCCATGTAGGAGGAACTTCCATTACAGTTTCAGATGCGACTTCGGTGTTAACAAAATCATCTGCATTCCAATCATCATCTATTAAGTCTTCAAAAGAGGTGGCGTTGTTAGTGTTAGAAATGTAAGAATGTGCAGTCTGATGAGAAGAACTATCTGCTCTTTTAGATTCTTTATCACCCTCTATAAGAGAGTAAGGGTTGTAATCATCGTTTTGGTCGAAGTGAACTCTCATGTTTCCGACTGTGTGCGGGGTTTCTCTTCCTGATGGTGACCAATCAGAACTGTGATTCTTAACTTGAACAACTACGTTTTCTCCTGTGTGTTCCGTAGCCCTGTCAGAACGGGCGGCAGTAATTAAATAATGTTGTCTTGTGTTAGTCATATCAGGAACAAGAGAGGGTGAGTAAATCAGTAATTCACCTGTATCGAAGTTACGAATCTTATCTAACAAACTGTTAGTCGCTGTTCTATCCGTTCCTTGTGCGATTTGTTCTTTAACCGCCATCAAATCTCTAGTCTGGATAACACCGTGAATTATGTGAATTGTGCATTGAGTAAGAGCAGGTTTAGCGATTTCACTCGGTCTTTGAGAAATCAAACAAACTCCGTAGCCGTATTGCCTTCCCTTCTTGCACATCTTAACAATAGGGCCGTAAGATTCTAAAGACGGCTTTTGTTGTGGAACTAAATCTTGACACTCTTCAAAGAAAGTCATTATTCCACGACCCATTCGCTTCTTAAACATGGCTTCAACATACTCGGCTACTATCTTTTGAGTAGTTTGGTCGTCAATATGAGAACAGTCAATGACGGCACTCATTTCAGGATTGGCTTCGATTTCATCTACAAACCTTTCCATGTTAGGGTGTAGTTCCATCGTAGGAACAATTTCTACCACATTAGGCAGTTGTTTTAAACCTTTATGCGCTCCTAAAGCATCAAAACAAATGAATTGTAATCCTAGTCTGGAAAACTCTTCCATGATAACTCCTGTTGTCCATGATTTACCACTACCTGATAACCCTGTTATGAACATTTTAGCGTAAATAATCTCTGGTGGAAACGCCGCTTCTCTGGAAACCATAATCATTGGTTTATTGGCTAAAGAGTCGTGAACTGAATTACCCCAAGAAGTAGTCGTTAAACTGTGTTGGTTGGCATCTACTATGTGTCCAAAATCTGAATCTGGTTTAGAAGTGTAATCCGTAGGTAAAGAAGGAGGGATTTCAAAACTGCTAGAACTGTCTTTAGTTTCCGCAGGTTCACTCTTTACTTCGGTTAAATTAAACTCAGAATCTTCAATCATACTATTACCACACCTTAACTAAACGCTACCACTATTTGTTCTTATTTGTTCTCAGAAAGAAATTCCCTTGCCTCCACAGCATATTTCACCTTCTCCATTCATATTTTTGATAAACTCATTTAACCTGCGAGCAATCTCAATTAAGTTACCACCATTTCCATCCATAAACACTCCTCCAGCACCTTTAGGGTCGTTAGGTGGGTTGATAGTGGTAAAGAAGCATTTTTTATACTGCTCTGGAGGTTGCCCCGCGCCAAGATACTGAACAAATGCGGCATCCATTAGTTTTAGGTATTTAGCACCCCCTGGCACTACTTCATTTTGCCACCTTTTAGCATCACTTTGAGTCACCATTTGAATAAGAATAACAGGGCCGAATTCTTGATTATAGCGTTTAGCCCAATACCAAAAACCTGCATTCCCATAACTTCCCGCACCTTCCTCTTCCATCTTAGCCGTATCAAGAATAGGATTATTGGGATTATCATTAGCCAGAGTGTAACAGTCGGCATCAACACTTAAATCCCCTGGCAAGCAATCACTTAGAAATATACACGGAGCAGTTGTGACTTCTGTGCCTTTCATCCGTTCTTTCATATACCAATACATTCTCGCCATTCCTGCTCCACTCTGAGTTCCACCCATATAACCCCATAAGGGAGGGGTGTTTCCCGTTGCAGATTCATCAAAAGCGTTTAAGAGGGATGACATCGCTCCTTGATAATCTTTACGTTGACTAGCATCCGCACCCCAAATCAATCTAGTATAAGAGTTAACATCACGCCAATAGCGTTCTCGACTGTCCACACCAGCAATAGTTGTGCTTCCATTACCGCTACCATAACCTGCCATAGAAAAAGTATGCCCTCCATCTTTACAACCGTTAACTAAAATGTAACACATAGTCATAGCGGCATCTCGAATTGATACAGATACCTTAGACCGATTCAAACCGATAGAACTTTGCATAGAACCTGACAAATCAACTATCATGTTTAAATGACCTCCGCCTAAAGGCAGTTCACCTTCATCATCTACAAAAGTTCGCATCCTTGTGGTAACGGAAGGAGGTAAAGGAGGTAACCAAGTGTCTTCTATTAATTCTCCAACAGGGTCAACTCCTGCAATCCATTCTGTGAATCCTGTAAACGTGCGACCTAGCAAAATAGACTCACCCTCTTCCCTTAAAGCAGGAGTAATATCTTTAAGAGTGTCAAAAAGAGTATTAGGTTTAAGAACAGCACCGCTAGATTCCACAGTCTCAGTCTCCCCCTTATACACAAAAGCAGATTCTCTCCACCACGCTTGTTCAGTAATCTCATCTTTTTCTACTTGTTGAATTTCTTCAGTTTTAGTTTCATCTTCACTCATCAATCTCACCACCATCTTCAGGAAATTCCTGACCTAGTTTTAACCATTTCACCATCATCGGAGTGAAGTTTAAACTTTTAATCTTTTTTGGATTATTGCTAATTTGAGATTCCAGCCAAGTTGCGAAAGGTTTTTGTTCTGTGTATAAGGGTAAAGTCCAATGCCATTTCGATTTAGAATTATAACCCCCTCCACCATCATCCCTCCTTTCAGTTTCCACATTAGAAGGAGTAAACTTTAAAGAATTAGTTTTTTTATCTATATCCCAACCGTTCTTTAAAACTTCCTGCCCCACAGGTTCAGGGAACTTCCAAATGTTAGCATCTTGAGTAGTAGGCGCACCATGAAACGAATCATTACATTCGGGACAATGGTAGTAGGGTGTGACTGTAACAGTTTTTTGCCCAGAGTCTTCACTCACAGATTCTTCCACATCTCGTCCTACTTCAATGACATTATGATATTGCCGTAAAGGTATTGGAATTCTATTATCTGCATAAGGGGTAATAATTGCGGCGGCACTCCCTTTACCCAACTTAGGTGTAGGGAATCTAGGTTTTGAGCCTTGAGGAGTCACAGAATCTCTGTTACCTTCAGACCACTCGATTTTCCTTTCACCTAAAGAATTGAAAAGGTTAACACGACTACTCTGTTGTTGAAGGTAACTACTAGGGGGTTTTTTGGCTTCCCACTTTTTTGCACTTTTATTATAGTAAGCAGAATAAGCAAGTTGCTCAGTAACTAAAAAGCGACTTTCTTGTTTGAAGTGTTGTTGCTCTTTCTTAAGATAGTCTTCATAAAAAGCACGATATGGTGTGAGAAAAACTTTATCTTCATTAGGACAAACATTATCAAAAGGTAGAAGGACAAGAGAGGGAGAGTCATCCAAAGCAGGTATTTCTACACCCAAATCATCAGGTTTTATTTCCAATATCTTAACCAACCCGTCATTACCAAGCATTCTAATACGATAAAAAAGAATTTTTTCAGCAGTTTCAATACTTACAGTATCACTCAACTCAATAGTTTCTCCACCTTCACTAACGTAATCCACATCTTTTTGATTAAAAATATCATTACCAGAAGCACTACTTAAAGGTAAAAATTCTTTAGTAGAACTTGCGCTGTAAAGAGCCGAACTTCCTGTCCCTGCCACCCACGTTTCAGGAATGTAAGTGTTTAAACGAGATGATACTTCATTACACCAATCACATCTCCTCATCCCTGTGCGGTTATTAGGGCTGTAAGCATCCGATTCCGTGTTCGTTCCTACAAAGTCTCCATCACCATCACCAATATTGGCATCATACCATTCATGACTTGTGATACCTGAATATCGGTTTATCAAATTCTGACCTGAACACCACCTTTCTTTTACTAAATTTCGAGACTGCGTTCCCACCTCTAAAGGAATATCCGCCGCCCTTACCTGTGTTACACCATTACTTTCAAGTTCACCAAACAATCTTAAAACAGGAAGTCCTGAAGCATTAGAAGTTTCTCCAAAATTAAATCGAGGAATAAATGAATAACCCATTATTTCACCGTCTGCCGCAGTCCCGCCTTGACGACTCATATTGAGATAAAGATTTGGTTTGGGAGCAACTAATCTAAGTGGAATTCTGTCACCGTAACGGTCGCGAGGTTCAGCAATAGGTATCTGATTATCAAAAGGTTGTGTTGAGGGATAAAACTTACGATAATAATGACTACTACAACTATTACATTTAACCAAACCCACCGCTTTAAACTTTTCTACCCCTTTCACGTTACGAGTTTGCCATTTAATTGAAGAAAATCCGTCTTGGTCATTGGTCTGAATTCCAAAATCCACAAAATTAGCCACCGATATGTTTTCACACTTTTTACAATGTGGACAAAGAACTAGCCCCGAATCGGTAACTGTTCCTAAAGGAAGAACGATTATTTTATCCAGAAACAGTTTAACCTTGCTACCTAAATCACTCAAACTATTAGTGTCCATCAAAATTCCCCACATCTGTTCCATGATTTGTTGACCTTGAGAACTAGCCCAACCAATTTTATTAGTAGGTGTGGCCGATTCAACCATACTGTTGTAAGTAACACTCTTGGCGGCAGGTTGAAGGAATCCTGAAGCCATATTAGTCCACTTGCGAATAATTTGGTTAGCCGTGTAAGTGGTGTGAGAAAAACCAATATCTAAGGCTGAAAGAACTAACACAGTTGCTAATTTGTTAACGAAATTATCTTCAGAGTCAATTTTTCCAAAATTATCATAAGGGCTTAAAATCTGTTGAGCGCGACAAAACATCGGTTCACCTAAAACGGGGTCTAACTGCCTGACTTGTAAGTAACTTAAATTTTCTCGCGAACCATCGTCCCAGACTACTTCTACTCTATAAGGATTCTGAGTAGCGTAGATGACACTTGAACCATCAACACCTTTAACATCTACAATCTGCCCCCTTTTCCCGTTATTATCTAGTAGGCTGACTCGTAAAAGTTTACTGTCGTTCATTAAAAAGGATTGGGTTACAGAAGGATAGTATTGTCGGGCTTGAGGTCTGCCAAAACCACTAAAAGAATCTAAAACTTCATCCTGCATCTCATCTGTCACCGCTACTCCGATAGCCTGATACATTGCAGGATTGGGCAAGGCTACTAAACCCCACCATCTCTGATAAACGGCTTGACGCTCGGCTTGCACTTCAGGGTCAAGAGTTTTTTCAAATTCCTTAGTCAGAGCAATTACATTAGTAAGAGCCACCCATTCAGGTGTAGCGGCCACCATTGATTTAACATTAACTCCTGATACGCTCCACGCCTGTTTATCATTTCTGAACCTCCCTGCGAACATCGGCCAATTGCGAACAAAGGATTCTGCCTCACTAATCATTCCGTAAGCGTAAGCAAACTCTTCCAAACCTCTAACGCCTGTGTAGTGAATGTTAGCCTTATCAGTAGCCGATTTAATCTCTGGGGGTAAAACCAATGTCTTTTTGAGTAGTTTAGACAAAGAAACATTAGAACCTAAACCGTTAACCAGACTCTCTATCGAATATGACCTGTTACCCATAACAGTATTTAATTCAGATTGATTAGACATGGAATAACCTGCCTTTAGGTAGAGGTCTTGCTATTTCAGTTTGTCTATCCGATAATCCCTTTTTATTCATATATTCATCCTCGTTTGAGGGGCGTAAAAGAAGGGTTAATTGTTTATTTTCTTAGAAAGGAAATAACCGCTAACAGCACCAATAATCATCCCTAAATAGGGAACACTCTCGGTAAATTGTTCAGCCTTTCTTTCGCTTTCAGGAGGCTCTGCCAAGCCAATGACTCCACAACCTAATCTTTTGCCCGCATTACCCGTCTTTAAAGATTCGGCATCATCTCCCAATCCTAAATCATCACGGTCTTCGTGAACTATTATCATTCTTCCCACAATACAATTTCTTTTTGCTCCGTTTAAAGATAAAGTAGGAGTAGATAATCGTCCTTTAGCCACAGCACCTTTGGAAACGATGTTACCTAAATCGCCAAGATGTCTTACTTGAGAGTGTAAACCTCCGTGAACTTGATTATCAGGGTTGAAATGAGCGCAAGCCGAATCACAGCCGTCTGTCAAGTCTCCATATTGGTGAATGTGAAAACCGTGTTCACCATCAGTTAAACCTTTAATATCGTAATCAATGTGTAACATTTTAGAAGACTCGGTGAAAGTGACCACTCCTGTGACACCATTATCATTGGGCGCAAGAACAGCAACCGCATGAGAATCCATTAACTCACCTACTCGCTAATCCTATTCAATTTAGTTTGAACGATTTCTCGGAATCTAAGAGAAGCGAGGCGAGTTATGTTACCTAAATCAAAGAAAGTTCCTTTGTTAACAGCCGTTTCAGATAAATCACTCATTCCAGCCCCTAGAGGAAACTCGTCTGCTATGGAAATAGGGTTTAAATTACCATTAGAATCTAAAATTACATTCATAGAGGCTAAACAGAAATTCAGACTGACGTAATTCTCTTTAGCATCCCCGATTAAACTTACATAAAATCTTAAAGTGTTTTCAGAACCGTTTTGAATCAATTCGTCTGCCGCACTATCCCATGAACTGCGGAAATCAACAGGATGAGTAAAATTAATGTCTTCGTTTTCTAATTCGATAACGTAATCTTTGGTTATCATACCATCTTGTAAATCTTTAACCGTCTGTATCTGGTTGATAATTTCTTCAACGCATCCGTCCATCTGACTTTCTTCTTCGCGACCTGCCCCCATATCTAGCATTTCAACCCACGCTTTAGGGTCAAACTGAATACTTATTTCAGTTAAAAACTCTCCAATTACTTCTTTTACCGAAGTCAATTCACCATCAGTTCGGATAGAAGATTGGAAAGAAGTAGTTTGTTCTAAGTTTCTCTTGGAAGCAGTCGGATAGGAAACTTCAGCGTAACTATCAGTTAAAATCCCTTCAGCATTGGTAACGCTTTCTCCACCCATAGGTTCTTTTAACCCTCGGAATGCGTCATTATTTAAAGAGTTTTCTTGACCTGCGTAAAGAATCTTTGAAGCCCGACCTGTTCCAGAACCCCCATACCAAGTAGGGTTACGAATAAAGTCGTTAGCAGGGAATCCAATAACGCGAGTAGTGTCTAACAATCCAAGTTCACGGTATTCATCAGGAAGTTGTTGTGTGCAAGCCGAGTAAAGACCCCAAATCTTAGAATTAGTTTCAGTAATTTCATTTTGAGGCCCGAATAAGTCTGGTATTTGGAAACCCGTCAATTCATCAAGTAACGAATCTATTTGATTTAAAAGAGCGAGTTTATCACCCATTGTTAACCATCTTTCTAAAGTTACTCTACGGCGAAGTATTCCAATATCGTGAGCCGAATAATTTTTGTCGGAAGTTAAGAACGCGCTGATTTGTTCTTGGTAGAAGTTTATCCTTTCATTGTAAGTGTGAGTAAATGTAGCAGGTTTTTTGTCTAACCTGATTCCGTAAGTTACTTGCTTTAACTCAGGACTTCCATAAGCCACAGTCAATTCTTCCATCAACACCAACTTGTAAATCAAGTAAGCCATTGGGTCGCCTGTTCCTGCGGCGTTTTGAGGGTTACCATCTCCCGAAGCCATTCTTCCCATCGCCCACATTTTCATTTCATACTCAGCGTAGGTTCGAGAAGTGGCTAAATCTTTGCGGGCTTGCTGTAACATAGAGTCCCATTCAACCCACCTACTTTGTGAGCGTTGTTCATTGTCACTAGAATCTCCTGACGCTCCCATACTTAGTGAACCAAAAGAATCAATTGCTCTCTCAATGTAACCTTTAACGATAGCCTCTCGGACGAACTCTTGTCCAGATGCAAATTTAGCCGCCGCCATAGCATTTAAACCTGATTCTATTTTGCCACCGTCACCTTTAGAACGACCCATGCGGTGTCCTACGATGTAGGGTAAGCAGTCCATGACTTCTTTTCTAGTAACATATTGATTACCTCTAAGGTAAGCCAATGACCTTGATAATTTAGCCAAACTGTTTGTAAATCTCATAGCCAATACTCTGTCCATCAAAGCCATAGCACCGTGTCCTCGCTTGATGGCTTGCTGACTCTTTTCCAGACTGTTACGATAAGCCTTGCTTTCTGAAATGGAAGAGTCAATGAAATAACCTGAACTGTTAACAGGAATTAAACTGTTTTTGTAATTTCCTGAATCTCTGTTGTGAGTGATAGTTTCTGCAAAAGACTCTGCGGAAATGTCAATTTTAGCCTCTGGTTCATGCACCCCGAATCTTTGAGCAAACAAAGTAGAAATAATAGATATATCCATCAAAGCGTTGTAGCCGTCTTTAACATAGGAAACTTGTTTAGTGTTACCCCAAATACCTTCAATTTTACGTTTCTTGTCTCCTACTAATTCTTCGTAGCGAATAGGGGTGACATCTCCCGCGATTATCATATTAAGTAATTTCATGCGAGGGTTAGTAGTCTCACTACCTATCAATCTGCCTTTAAGAATTTTATATCTTTGGTCGAGTAAGGCAGAGGGGAAAAGCAGTTCCATATCAATACGGTCTGTGAAAGCCAAATCGTTTCCTCCAACGTGAGGATTAGTGTCCATGAAAGCGGTGTAGTTAGGGGATGAGAAAACTTCTCCTCTGTATTCCACTTCTTTTTCAGCAATCAATCCCAAAATAGCGTCTTCCACAGAGGCTTGTGACCTGTTAACTTCGTTGAAGAACTTAATAGGTTGAGTTACAATAGGTCGAGGGAATGGTTGGAAACGATATTGTAATCCTGAAGCGTTTCCGAATGTAGCGTCTTCAGAAGTAATGTCCACACCGTAAAGTAATTGCTCGGCTCGCTTGTCTTTGTCCACTTTGGCAATACCAATTTCATTTCTCATTTCACTTAGGATTCTCTTTTTTCCTCTTTCGGAAGTAGTTCGAGAATCGTAATATAAAAATCCACTCGCTTCTCTTTCACTAACTTCTCTGTTTTTAACTTTAGTAAGTAAGTCCATTACTACTTCCAAGTCAGGCTCTTTCCCATCTTCCCCTGTGCTACCTGCATTCCATTTGCTTAAAACAGAGTCAATAGAAACACAACGATACCAATCATACTGTCCTTCGTTCTCCATACCCAAAGGAGGCCATCTTATCCAACCATCCTTTTCCTCTTTGTCTCCACCTTGTTCAATAATGGGACTGCCATCAGCAGTAACTAAAAGAATCATATTTTTCTTTAAAGCCTCGACTGCGATGTGAAAGTAATCGTTAGAAAGCATTCCGCCAATTCCAGCGTCTAAACCAAACATCTTTGTGGTGTGAGTGTTTATAGTTTTCAAATCCATTCCTTGATATTGAGATAACAAGAAAGAAAACGGATAACGGTAAGATTCTTCTTTAAACCTACGGTCTTCCCAATCCCTAGTTTCTCTATCCGTTCTATTGGGATTCCAAATTTGATTGTTTACGTCTTGACGCTCACCAATAAAACCATAAGAGTTCCCGAATAACAAAGCCGCACACTCAATAAGAGTGGTTTTACCTGTGCCTGGTATTCCACTCAATCGAGTAGTAGTGTCTTCAGAAAGCCAAGCGGCGGTAAACATTTCTTTGTCTTGAGGAGAGTTAAAACCGAAAACCGAACTGATGGCTTCCATGTATTTTCTTATTTGCCTTATTTTTTCTTTACTGATTGCGCTAGATTTAAGACTTCCACCTCCTAATCCAAATCTTTCCACCTTACTGCTTAAAGTAGATTCTAGTTGAGAACCTTCGGCTAAGTTCTTTAATTGACCTTGTGAGGTGGCAAGTAAAGAATCTAAACCTTCAGTATCTTGGTAAATTTTTTGAGGGGCAATACTACCATCCGCACTTTTACTTTTGATTTCTAAACCATCTTGAGAATTTACAAACTCGATAAAACGTCTGCTTTTTCCTGCACTAGCAGTAAGAGAATTAATGGTTTCAATATCTACGTTTTGAATTATCTCAACCGCCCCAGAACCGTATTTTTCAATAATGGCCTGTAAAGTAGGATTCAGATAATCTATGCGAGCGTCTAAAAATTGTAATTGGTTGTCTTCACTCATTGTCGCCCGAATACCACCTAAATTAATTCGGATAATCTGCCCCGTATAATCAGTCTCATTTTCATTCTTCAGCACTATTACAAAAGTATTTGGATTAGTTTCATCTTTACTGAAGAATATATCTGCTGTGTCTTTGAGTTTAGTAGCGTTTAAACGGCGGTCACGGCGAGCCTGTTCTGCTGAATTAAAAACAGGTTCGCGAAGGTCACTTGGTTTGACTATTAAACCCGTAAGTTCACCTTTGAAAGTTTGAGGTGTCTTACCTACGAGTGGCTTAGTAGTAAATTCGTAATCTTCACCCACTTTCCAAGTCGCAGTTAAAACTTTAGTTACTTCTTCCATTTGGAAAGTAGTTGGATTAAGTTCTTGCTTACTTACTTTCTGGATAAGTTGAATGTCTCTAAACTTTTTCTTGTGTTCAAAGAACTTTACTTCCTGACAGGCAGTAAGAGAATCACCTGAATCGGAAGGAATATTCATATTCTCTGAATCCGCAGAAGGTAAAATTACGCTTACTTTACGGGGGTATAGCATCCAATCAGGATTATAAGGTGGGTTTGGTTCACCGTTAAAACCTGGTAATCTATCCGTAACACTTCCTTCAGGATAATTGGGAGAATAAACTGTGAAGACGGCCTCGATATACCCCGTTACTCCTGTCGCCATTATAGAAGGAGCGTTATCCCAATCCACAGTGTAAGGTTTCTCATAAGGGCGGAATATAGGGTGGTCATGGTTAAAGTCTATTCCTAAAACAGCCCTAATTTCATAACCCTCGCCTAGAGTGGTAGATGGAAACTGATTAGAGGTAGTGTTGTAATTAGGAATTTTTATAATGTCGTCCCACTTTAAACTCGCACTACTTGAAGAATCTTCTGAGTCCGATTCTGTCACACCCGACACAAATGGAGTCCCCCCGAATCCAAAAGTTATGGGCTGACTGACAGATTCTTCTTTTACCACTTCTTTTACAGGGAAGGCAAAAGAAATATCGCCTTGATAAGTGTGAGTCAACTGAAATTCTTCTCCATCGTCAGCAACTAAATTGACTGTTAGCCGAGGATAAGTGTTTAACCCTTCATCAACCGTGAGTTCAGAATCAGATTCTTGTCCAAATTCACTTGGAGCAAAGTCTATAATTATACTTTTAACTTTTCCACCCTCATTCCATTTCTTTTGGTTTTTAAACAGTTGAAGTGGTGAAACCTTACTAGAACGATTAACCACATCTTCTACGGCTTCACCAATGGTGTATTGACGAACCAATCCTTTACGAGCATTAGTCGCCTGTTTCCAAAAACCCTTTTCATCACCATAGGTAGTAGCAGGGTCTATATCATCAATAGGAGTAGAAAAAATAAGCCGAACACTCATTCCTTTAGCGTTGTCTTCATCTAAAGTAATACGGAAATTAGAAAACTTAGTGTAATCTATTTCACGGTCATTGGTGAAAGGCTCAAAGTTCATATTACTTCTATTAGCAACAGTTTGAAACAGTTTAGAAGCAACTGCTACTTGTTCTTCCACAGTTAAAGAGGGTTTGGTAGTCATACCAGAGGTAGGAATTTCATCTACTTCTTCTACCACTTCTACTTCTTCCTTTTCAGATTCATCAGAAGTCACCCCTAAACCGCCAAAACTAGGGCTACTTCCTGAAGGTTGTGGGGGGTTAGGCGTTTGAGTTGGTGATGGTGCAGGTGGTGAGGGTGCAGTTGTTCCCGTAGATTGAACGATTTTGTAACTGTTAGCAGGAACAGCGCGAGTTCGACCTTTATGAGTTAAACTTGAACTTTCCCATGTGTTACCATTGGCTTGCATGGTGTAAAGAGGGCTAGTAGGAAAAAACTTTCCTTTCTTATCAGTGTATTCATAGTTTAAAGGAGTGGCTTTCAAAGCGGGTGATGTTGCCGTAGAAGAAGAGTTGATTTCTTTAACTTCATACCTTCTACCTAAGAGGGGAATCTTTTTTTCTTTAAAACTAGATGAAGTGATTTCAATAATGTCGCCGACTTGAACCATAACGATACCTAATTTAACCTAACCGAGATACTATAAGAAGGCTCGCCCATTAGTTAAAGTAAGTTTCTTTCCTGCCATTGTTCGTATAATTCAGCCCTCAAATAATTTAAAAACTCATCGAACCAATCCTGATAGGTGTTTAACAAAACATATATCTGCCTCATTTCAGGAAATTGTTGGGCGTAAAGAGTAATGTCGTGTAAAAAATCATCCATTGTTATTGAAAGTGCTACTCGATACATTTTAGCACTTTTACTCTCTCCAACCTCACTTTCTAACTGCTCCCAAAAAGACGCAGGAGGTATAAACAACAAAGAGAGTAGTTCTTCATCTTCACCACCTACTCTTTTCATTTTAGAAAAAGCCATCTTCGGAGTAGTGGCTTCTAAATACTTACCCCATAATCTTTGGTGGGATGGTAAGTGAACAGACTTTAACCATTTCAACCATTCAGGCATTTGATTAACTATAAATCTCCGCCAAACAGCGTTCCCCCCTGTTATAGCCACACTATTCACACTCACGAAGAATTAGAACTTCTAAATTGGTTTCTTTTAGGTGTCCTATCTAAAGCATCAGCATCAGGAGATGCCACTTCATTACTTAAACTAACATCTAATTCAGGTATTTCTAATTCAATACCTTCTATTCCAATATCTTTACTGTTTAAATCATTGAGAGAACCCATTGACCACTCCGAAGTATCGCTTCCTGTAACAATACTACTTTCTGCTTCCATTGTAGTCAATTGATTAGACTGAGCCGCTTGTAATTCAGAGATAAAACTTTTATCTGCACCTAAAGCATTAGAGGGTGTGGTAGAAGTAGTTGTAGTATTCTGTTGAGACTTTACTGACGCTCTTTCTGCCGCCATCGCTTCTGCTAATCCCGAAACCTTGAACGCATTAGCCGCTAAACTCTCTGCACCTGCTATGTTGAAAGCGTCTTTAGCACCCACCATCTCAAACGCCTGTGTTTTTCTCCTCATACTATGAGCATCTGTGGAAGTTTGACCTCCTTGACCTGGTCGGGCTTGGGATTTAATATGAGCGACCAAATCTTGAGCCGACATATTAGGTGTAGCATCAGCAGGGTCAACAGACCACATTTTACGAACCTTAGTTTCTTGACGCATAGCACTTAAAATATCTTTCCTACCTTCATCTATAATCTCTGAAGACTCAGAGGACATTAAATCTATCGAGGTTTCATTCGGCTTACCCCCATTAACCCGATATTGATTATCAGCAACCTTAACTTCTTCTTTAGACATACCATTTTCAGAGGCTAAAACATTTACAGGGACTATGGTTGAAGACTTAGCAGGAAGTTTTTCCCATCCCGTTGTAGCCTGTTGAGTCATTTCTACATTTTTTTGTTGCTGAGAATAAATATCACTACTTGAACTTCCGACCCCTCGCGAGGATATTGTATCATTTGCTAAAAGGGAATAATAGTCTATTTTTCCTAATTCGAGGAGGGATTTCGGTGCGGCGTGATTAGGCCCACCATCAGGCCCAAAAGATTTAGGTCGAGGTTGGGTTTTCTGAACTTGTTGTTCTTCTTGTAGAACTGTCCCTACATCATCCTCTGTGCCAAAAAGATTATTCAGTTCAGAAGCAGATAAAGCGGCGGCATTAGCATCTAATAAAGCCGCATCTGCCGCATCGAGTTGAGTTTTAACACCAGAAAAATACTGATAAGCCCCTTGAATTAATGGCCCGAACTCGTTAGCCATAGTAGATAAAGAAACTAATGTTTGAGTAGTGGGGCTTTCAGGGTCAATAACCTTCCCTCCATGTTTATCTAGTATTGCCAATAAAGGCACTAGAACTTGTTTAGTTAAGTCATCGTTTAAACCTAATTTTTTCGCAAATTGTCCTACGTCAACATCCCCCAATAAACTCTCTATCGGAGGTTTAGAAGAAGATGTAGGAGGCTTTGGTTTAGGTGGTAAAGCATTTCGTTCTTCGTAACGAGAAGATTTCGGTTCTAAAATATCATCAAAAGCCATACTTGCACCATTATTAGTAGGCAGACATGATATTTAACCTATGCTATACGGTTATCCGTTTACAGGTCTAAAAGGTTGAGCGATAGCATCTACAATCATAGTCACAATTTGCTCTCTGTTTTCAGCCTCATCTGGTTCAATGATTTCTAAAGCCCCCAATATAGAGGAATTAAAAAAGTGTTCTAAAGTTTTAAAGTCTCTGGTTTCACCTTCTTTACTTGTAGTAACTAATAAGGTGTTTAAATGTTTAAGAAATTTTTTAATTTCTCGCTCGTATCTAAGATTTTTATAAGTCAAAAGTGTGTAAAGAAAATCAGAATTAATAAAATTGTGTAGTCTGTCGTGTAACAAGACATTTTCATTTGCTAATTGAGTAACTGTTTGCATATAGGAATTAGAAAGTAAAACTGTTCTTTCATCATCAGGAGACATACCCATAATATTTTCCGTAAAATCAATAAATAGTTTTTGTTGAGCCTTTATCCTTTCGTTCTCTAAAGATAGTTTAAGATGTTTCAAATTATTCCTTAAAGCATTAAAGTCTTGAGTGTCGCTCATTTATTCACCTCAAAGACCTTGACTGCTGTTAAACCTTTGTAAAATATTGCTGGTCGCAAGAGGGTCATAAGGTTTTCTTTCTGCTCTTTTTTCTTGTGCCTCTGCTAAATCACTAAGTTGGGCTTCTAACCGAGCCAAGCGTTCCTCTGCCTCACCCATCTTTTTACTCCATCTTACTTCTTGAGCCACACCACCTACAACCAAGCCTGTCACCCCTGCCATAACAACGGCTAAAGTGCTGTGACCATCTCCCGCCAACTGTTTAGCGTCATCTAAGGCTTTACTAATCGTATCGTTCTCAGCCATAACCCCATCTATGTCCCCCATCTCGGCTTTCATATCAGAAACTAATGAACTGCGTTCTCCTAACCTGCGATTTATTTCTTTACGGATTTTTTGAGTATCATCGGAAAACTTATCGAAATCTTCTTCAGACTCGACAGGAGTGTTCAACATAGAACCCCACAACTCATCTAAATCATCATCGGACAAATCTTCTAAATCAATTTGTTGTTTAACATTAATAGTGCGACCTTCCGCCGCAAAAACTTTAGGCATCCAATTACTATCCTTTTTTAAACCTGCCATAAGCCTATTTTTAGATTTGGATTCGTCAGAAAATATCTCTGGTGTGTAAGGCCCATATTCTACAATTTTCTTCATACCTCTAATACCCTTACCTCGTTGAAAGACGATGAACTTACCATTATCTCCAAAAGTTTCCACTATCTCAGATTCAGTAGGTATAAAATCTCCTGACCAAATATCTTTAGTCCCAGAGTTTTTCACACCTTTAAGATACTGTCTTACAAAATACATTAAAAGTCACTCCAATTAGGATAAACATCCTATTTATGTCCGAATGTAGCGGTTGGACTATATGAACATTGGCTACGCCCTAACCCCAAAGATAGAGCAAAGAATTATAAACATTATTAATTAATTCATCATCCTCTAAAGAATCTTGACTCTCAAGTAAATCGTTCATAGCAACAATGGTGGAAGATATATTTCTCCGCTTTAATCGTTGTATTAAAACAGGCAAATCCATAGCGTCTGCCCTTTCTTGATACCCCTTTGATTTAACGTATCTTTGTAACTCTACTAAGTCTAATCTCCACCTATTACCACTATGTTTTTGATAACCTGTGGTCGGACAGAACATTTTTCTATTTCTTAAAACCCCTACAATCTCTGGAGCAGTATGTCTGCGACTCTTTCCTAAACCAAAAGAAATATGTTCTACAATTTCCCTACTACTTGAAGCCCCATTACCCTCTAAAAGATACTTAACTACATCGAATATTAAACCTTCGGTAGCAGGAAGGGAATGAAACTTAGGTTTCTTAGGTTTAGCATCAGGAGAAGTCATAAACTCACCTTACTGCTTTGCTACACCATGTTCTTCTTGAAGTCCGACTACAAACTCATCAAACTCTTCTTGCCACATATTTTGTGACTCTGCTCTCAGGTTAGCAGGAAAATCTGCTTCCCATTTAGAAGTAGCAGTTTCCAAGTCTAATGACTCATCTTCACTCATCATTTCCGCTATTTCTGCATCTTTAGCAGATTCAAACTTTTCTTTAAGTTCCTCTCTGATAGCCATCAAACGAGGCTTACGATTTTGTTGATAGTAATGATAAGAAATGTCTATTACAGCCGCACTTCCATTAACAGGGTCGCCACTTTCACTAAACTCATCAGGAGAATCGAACAAAGACCTAAGTTCTCCTTTGTAATCGCTAGAACTCGCATCAATAGCAGTAAACTCTTCTAAGTCCTCATCTAAATACGAACCCTTAGCCTTCATTTTCGACTCCATTTCAAAAGCCATATCTTCGCTCAATCTCATTCCAACACGTTTCCAATATCTTGTTTCACTCATCTTAATCACCTTTGTCGTTAGACAAACTTATTTTTCACTTATCCGTTATAAACTATGACTACGGATGAACTTCAGTAACACCCTTTTAGCACTATTATTCTTCTTCATCCTCGCACGGGTCTGACACAAGGGGTAATGGTTGAATGCGGAAATAAGGTTTTTCATTACAAATAGCATCAACTATAACTTCTACTTCTAAGCAAGGCTCATTAGATTCAGATTCAGAAAGTAAAAATTGAACTCCACGCATTAAATCCAAAGAAACAGCCTCAACTAATTCTTCTCGTAAATGAGGGTGGCGACAACACATATTATTTTCAGACACAATTTAAGTAATCGTATCTGCTCTTTATGCTTTGGGATTTACCATTACTACACCGTTATAGTTGTGAACAGAGATTCGCCGCCCTTTTTTAACGGTGCAAAACATGGCATCTAAAACATCTGTATCAAGAAAACCTTGGTTAAACATTTCCAGAATCACACCTCTTAAATCATTTATCATGTGGGCAGATTCCATTAGTTCACAGTGATGTTTCCAAGTTTTTCCATTACGCCCTATTTTCCTAACAGGAACTTGAGCGTTAGCAGGGTGGGGGCTTAAATCTTTAGGCCACTCGGAATCAGATAACGGTTTTGATTCTAAAGTCTTCTTTAATTCAGCGTTCTCTTTAGCCAACTGATTCATTAAAGGCAACACTTGTTCTCGGAGAGCCTTAAAGTCCCTTTCGTAATTATCAGATTCCTTAAGTCCCAGCAACGATTTTAAAGTAGTCACAGGATTCACCTTCGGGGTTGCGACTCATCTAAACCAATGTTATTGGAAACACGCCCACACTCTTGACAAAGTAAGGAAGAGTTTCTTCTAGCATAAATTATTTTAACCTCAGAAGACAAACAGTAAGCACAAATCCTAAACAAAATCTCACCTAAAACAAACAACTCATATATTCTTTAGTATCACGGTTAAAGTGATAAAGAGTAAGAGGGATAGTTGGAGAACCTGCTCTGCGTCTTTCATCATTTCTTTGCACCCAAGCAGAAAGAAAACAAGTTAACACAGGGGTTAAACCTGTAATATACAGATGAACATGAGTATTGTCTGTAATAGTATCAATAAAACTCATAGAAGTTTGATAATGATTAGGAAAATCCATTGGATTTTCGACTATTGTCGGAAACAAAAAGTTATCCACATTAGGAATATCGTGGCGAGCAGGGCCACATAGGCCACAAACAACTGCCTTCATTCACCCTCATCTCCGATTTGACTTAATGGGGGGTCGAGAATCAACTCTATTGAGTTTTCACCACCATACACAAGACCTACTACTCTAGTATCTTGTAAACTCTCTATTCTTTCTATGGATTGTTTCAATCCTTGACAACGAACAAAATAACCACTACGCTGTGCGTGATTTACTGTTATATCAATCATAACTCTTTCGTCATTCATTCTGTCACCGTTTCATTTTCAGCAATAATACCTGCTAAATCAGCAGTAATGTTTTCTATGTCTGCCTCATTATCAGCAATCGGGATAGTGAAAATAGTTCCAGAACGAAGGTGAACAGTTATCTCATCCGTAGTAGTAGTAAAAGCGGCAATAGAATCTCTACGAATACAAGATATTCCACCATCAGTCTTGTAAGGTTCGGTAAAATCATTCATGTTTAACCGCCCAGATATAGTTTTCAATTGTGTTCTAATTTCATTCATCATCTTAATCATTCCTTTGTTGGGTTGTAGGTCAACAGATAGCGAACATATCTCTGACCTGTTAAATCTCTCGACCATTGGTGTTCAAACTCATATCCTTTCTTCTTTAAATCCATTATTCGGCGGGGAAGACTACGGATGCGATACATTTGGGCTTCTCCATCACTAATCGTATCGTATTTATTGAAATGCTCTTGAAGCATTTGCACTTGTGTCATTCCTGCCATATTCATTTTATTTTGTGGGGGCATCTTAATTCCTCTAATCTATCCGAAGGACGGCTAGTATAAAAGAGTTATGGTTTAATGTTGAGGTTTAGACTTAAAATGCTGTAATACGGCGTTCCAATTTTGGTCGTGTGTGTAATCAGCAAGGATTCCTTCAAGAGAAAGTTGAAATTCTACCATCCAATACTCTTTTTCTTCACGTTTAAGTTCCTGACAGTCGGGACAACAAAAAAACTCTACTCCTTTATAGTCAGTAATTAAATCTAAGTAAATGTCTAAAGTTTCTTCGTCACAGACTTCACAAGGATTTCTTTCATATCCACAGTAACATTCAGCATCTCCATCTTCATTAGGTTGTGAACCACAACTACGACAACGCAGACCCATTTTACTCAGCCTAATAAATCCTTTAAACTATCTAAAGACCTCATCTTATCATCTTCTTTTAACCAGATGTTCGCACAGATAGTTTGTCTAAAGATTCCATATTCCTTAACTTCCTTACACCAATTCCAACCTTTGATTTCTACGGTATTACTCTTAATATCTCCTGTGGTCACAGTCCAGACAACTATTCTATCATGTTTTACATATTTTTCTAATTGGTGTGGAGGAATACATCTCTTAAACTTATCCCAATGGTGCGGCCTCAACCCTTTAATCTCCAAACCCTGTTTTTTAATTTGAATATCTCCATTAGTATTAGGTTGAAGATAGTCTTCAAAATGACAAAGCACTTCTTGAAGAGGGATGAACTCGGAAAACCACTTTTTACAGGCGACTTCAGATTTATACCCTACTAAATTACTGCTCACTTTGTTATGATTATATGTTCCAGAACCTTTACTACCCTTTTTACTGTAATGTTCGACAATTTTTTTAGCGTTTTCTAAACACCAACTAAGTTCTGACTCGCTTAATTCTATTATTGTATTCATTTTAATCCCCCCTAAGCAGTATAGTTTAAAGTAGTAAAGTGATATGTGGACATTAAATTGTAATAGTCTTGTTGTTCACCACTTACACCTTCGCCACTTCCTTCAGCCCTAATTCTTAACTGAATAGCATCATCAATATCTGTTAAAGTTACAGTTTCATTTAATGTTTCTTCTTCACCAGACCATTCTTGACTGTAATAAATATCTCCTGTGGAATTGGCTGGCTCTAAAGTAAGATTTAAATAACCTGTTTGGCCTAAAGTTCTGTCTTCAAAACGATAGGTAAAATTAAGATAAACAGTTAAACTTGAATTGTTCCCCGAATAATCAGAAACATACTGATTCATTTGCCCCATCCTTAAGATGCTAGTAAACTCATAAGTGTCGTTAAACCACTCAGTTTCATAATCGTAATTAATTTCAGGTTCTTTATCCACATTATCGTCAGTAAAAGGAGTTATGCACCCTGCTAAAGACGATACTATCATCAAAATTATAACTATCGCCATCATCATCACCATCATTCTGTTTTTCATTTTTTTCATTATTATTCCTCCATATTATTACAAGTTTCACACGAACCCTCGTCATAACCTATTACATAACCATGTGAACAAGTTATATCGGGGTCTGGAATCTCCACAGCAAAATCCTTTATCCAAAAATCAATGTTATCTCTCATCGCCATTAAACAATCGAGAGTGTAAGGCACATCAAAATCAGTCACATTAGCAGGTGTAGCGAAAGGATGATTTTTAGGGACAGGGCCAAAATAGTTTAAAGCCACAGCAGTAGTTATCCAATATGCTTCAAAATGCTGTTGAATGTATTGAGAATCATGTGGGCCAGAAACAGGATTACATTCTTCCCACACACTATCACACACTTCACAATTGGGTCGCTGTCCGTATTGGTCACTTTCAAGAGTTAAATCTTTCCAAATATTATAGGTAACCTTTTCAGAGTCACACGTTCCGCAAAAACAATCTAACTCACTACAACTATCTCGCATTATTACACCTCATATTTTATTTTTCTTTTTGCTATTGGTTGTATCATTGGCAGAAGCAGTCTTAACTCCTCCGAAAATAGGCTTATTTTTCTTACTCTTGGCTCGCCTGTATTTTTTAGGTTTCGATAAACTATGTGAGTCTTCAGCATATTTATCGTAAAACTCAGTTGCCGATAAGTTGTCATCAACAGTAATCATAGAATTAGAACGATGAGTTTTACGCTTACGATTTTTCATAACTAAAATCTCACCTAATATTCCTGAAATGCAGATAAAAATAATTGCAGAAGAAACAATTTGTCCGTTTTGAAATAGTAATTCTGCGTTAGTGTCTGTGGCTTGCCTAATTTCTAGTTTACTACTATTAAAGAGTCCTAAGCCACCTGCAAAGGCCACAATCATATAATTGGTAATTCTTTTAAAACTCATTGGTCTTCCCTCTCAGTTCCTATAATACCTGATAATCCTGTTAAACCTATGTTTCCTTCAAGACCTGTTAATCCGTGATAACCTTGATTACCTTGCTGGTCTAACCAAACTTTACTCATCAAGGCAGTAATTCTTTTATTTAAATCTAAAATAAACCACCCTTGTATTATTAAACCTAGACCTATTAGAATCGTCCCTAATAAAGTTAATTCTGCTATTGTAATCATTATCTCACCTTAAAATCATCAAGTGTAGTTACAGGTCTGCAAAAAGTCATTCCAAACTCGGTTAAATATGTTTGTATAAAAACAGTTTGTTCGATTGCGGGTGTGCCAGATATTTCAAATCCAAAGTCGTTTAAATTAACCATAGTATCAAAATACTTTAATGACAACCCCTATATGAAGGCTTGTAATATTAAAGTAGGCTTTCGTCTTTGAAAAAAACTTCAATAGGTAACCACTCACCTGCTTGCTTACCAGATTTAACGCCAAACAGTCGTCCCACTTGAAGGCCGACCTTTAATCTTCCCCTATCACCTGTCAATCTACCTCTACACTCTTCAGGTTCACTATTCCTCAAAGCGATAACTTCTTCAGCAGAAAACAATTTATCTGAAACTACCATTCTTCCTGTGTCTTGATTATATTTAGACGCACCCGCGATTTTAAGATGGAAACCTTTACCACTCGAAGATTTGCGAATCCAAACACTATCATAATTGGTAGCAACCTTAAGAGCAAAGTCTCTGAACTCATCCATATCTTCAACATCATCAATGTCAAAAGTTAAAGTAGCGTCCATCTAATCAATCCCTGAGCCACTCTTGATTTTCTTTAAACCACTCATCAGGAATCGGGGGTGGTGGCGGAGGTATGTTAATTTCAGAGGGTTTAAAATCAAATCGGTCGTGTGAGTGTGTAAACTCATTTTCCATAACTGTCACTACTTTGTCCACCATATAATACATCTTAGTAAGAAAAAAGGTCATAATAATAACAAAGGTGACATTTAAAGCAAAATATTCATCCAAAAGAATCATCTCCCATTATTTTTTTCGCGTTCTATTCTTTCTTCCGCTATGTGTTGTCGCCAGACTATAATTTCATCATGTAAATCACTCATTTTTCTCACATCTTATCCTTTTTTCTTTGATTGTTAATAGATAATTACCAAGTATAGCAATTAAACCTATCGAAAGTAATCCTACTATTGTATAACTTAGATAACTCATATTTCAACCAATCTAATAATTGTGGCATATTTTATTTATACTTATGTGTTTCAAACACCATAAGATAGTCTAATACAGTCAATACATAGATTTTCGCTTTCATAAGTTTCGTTTACTTTACAAGATTTACAAACCATCCTATTTCCCCCAATCTTGCACTCACCAATGCACCAAAATATGATAACTGCCTATTAAAACTGCCGTAGTTAAAGCAGAAAATAAGTTTGCCATAAATTGAACGTAAAGGTCGTCCTCCACATCTTTATCTAAATGATGCCCGTGAAATAACCATTTTTTCATCAAATCGCCTACAAATCTAAACTTTCTAAAACAGGTGCATTATCGTTATCAATACGCTGAGTAATCTTACGGTCGAACTCTTGAAGATTAGCCCTGTCCTTAGACATTTTTATCTCTAGTTCTGAAACCACCTTTTTATTGACATAAACATCACCGTTCTCCTGCCGCTTATCCTCCTCGTAAGGGGTCGCAACTCGGCGGTATAACTCTAACTTCACACACTCTAAAACACCAATAAAATCGTTTAAGAAAGAGTAAGAAACCCCATTAGCCTCGATAAGACCTTGTGCTACTGTTGATATGAAATAATTCAAACGACCTCTAAAATTACCATTTCTAAGTGTAGTAATCAAAGCCTTTGCTATTTCATCGAGGTCTTCTCTTTCATCAGAAGGGATGTAAGGCATATCCTAACGCCCCTTTGTAAAGAGTAAAGTAAACGTGCGAATAACATCTTGAGATGAAAGAGTGCAAGATTCAGAAAATAAAGGATAATCGTTTACAGTTATTCCTTTAACTGCCTTATCCAAATACTGATAAACTAATCCTGCGCCTTGAAAAGATTTAACATCTGGAAACACACTTGTAATCATATCTCTGTCCGACATAGGAATATGCCCCATTGTAAAAACCTTCCCCATTTCAATGTCACGGGCAAGTTGCATTAATTCTTCATCCGACATACTTACTAATTCACTCATAAATCTTTCTAGTGACAAACACTATATCACTTTAACCCCAAATCAAGTTAGCAAATAGGCGTAAATTAGGAATCCCCACAGGCTCGTAAGCCACCATAGGAACTTGTCGAACATTCATATCTCCCAAAAGCGATGCCGCTAAGTTTAAAGAATCTGTATGGACTTGATGTTGACTATGTAAAAGTTTAACTGCCTCTAAATCGGAAGTCCATTCTTCACCAAAATCAGGAACAATTCTATTAACAATAATACCCCAAACCGAAAGATTCAACTTTTTTAAATACTGAATAGTCCTGTAAGTTTCCATCACACTTAACTTCTCAGGTATGGTAACCAAGATTATTTGCGATTGAGAAGAAGACATAATAGATTTAAACTTGTTAATGTCTTGTTTCATACGGTCAACCATATTTTCCATTTCTGCATCAGTCTTTTTCTTAAAAATCGCCCCTTTCATAACCTCAAACTTGCGCTTCAAAGCCAAAACTCTACTCAACCAAGCGTTTATTATATCAGGCGTAGTTAAAGCACGAAGGGCTTGTCCACTTGGAGGAGTATCAGCAATAATAACATCCCATTTTCCTGATTCAAATTCTTCTAAAACTGTTTGGCAGAAAAATATTTCATCTAAACCAGGCATGAGCATATCGTTGAACAAATCTACGTCAATTCCCACTCCTTTTTTAAAGATAGTTTTAAAGGCATCGTTTAAAGAGTTCATAAATTTTACGGCTCTCTGAGTAGCGTCCATTTCTAAAGCCCATAAATTAGGCATCACTTGTTTTTCCTCATTAGACAAGGAACATTGAAGCAAATCTCCTACATTGTGTGCAGGGTCGCTCGACATTAGTAAAACTTTCTTACCTGAATCAGCCTGTTTTATAGCAGTAGCCGCACTTGTGGTAGATTTACCTACGCCGCCTTTACCTGTAACCATAAACAATTCAGTCATACTATCATTACTCAGTTCTTACTTATGAGTGTTCGTCTTGTTATTTCCAGAACTTTAATTCATCCAATCATGGATTCTTTTACTTCCAATCAAAATAGCCGAAGCCCACAAACCTATAAATATTCCTAGATTTTCATCTTGTGTGTAAGTGTAGATACTTCCTACAATGCTGGCGGTGGCAAAGGCAAAGCCTATTTTATCAATATTCATTTTAATATTCATAACTCTTGTAAGGACAAATGGTATTTAGCAGTTGCTATTTTGCCAATCGTCAAACCAATTCCACTTTAAAATACCTTCTTGGGTAAAAGTTTCACTTAAAGGCGTAATCATGGTAGAAACCATCGTTAAACCAGATAAGAAAATAGAGTATCTTGATTCAAAGTTCTCCGTCATGTAGTGGTCACCCTCTTCTTCTTCTGAAACAGACCTAATGTGGGTGCTGACTAATGTTCCTTTAGGAAGATAAACACCTTTACCATCAGTTTTAAAAGAGTAGAAGCCCGAAGGTTGAATAGTTAAAGGAATAGATTCCCAAAGGACTTCATCAATACATAAGTCTAAAATCCAACCATCCCCTAAGTCTTCAGGAAAAGCCCACTCTATTTGGTGTAAAACTACTTCCATAGGTAAAACTAAAGATGCTACGGAATCTCCAGAGATGGAAGGGATTTTTCCGTAAAAAGAACAATCCCATATTTTCCAGCGCAATTCATCATCATCAAGTTCAAAAGGATTAGACACGGTTAATAACCGACTATATTAAACGGCTTTGCTATTTGAAGATGTCGCTCTTAAGATTAAAGGCAACACTAACTTATCTTTTACCTATTAAACGTGTTAAGAAAACTAATCCTAAACCGATAGCCCCTAACATTTTTACAGAAAGTTGTGGCGCGGAATCAGAACTATTATTAGCCCAGACAACACTTTCTCCCGATTGCCCTTCGGAAACACTTGGGTCAGCAACCGAACCATCTGCTTTTTTACACAGTCCTGTATTAGATTCGTAAGTGCTATTAGGGGGGCAACAAGGAATATCAGCCAATCTTGGAGGATTAGTTTCGACTAACGGCCTCTGAGTTCCTTTCGGACAAGTCGGATTTCCGTAAGCATCCGTTTTAGCAGGGTCATAAACTTTAATCTCAAAATTATGAACGTGGCCTGATGCGGGGAAATCACAATCATTATTGCTTAACTTAGCACCCGTGAACATGGGAGATAACCAGGGCGAACTCCACGCTAACAATTCTGTTCCTAACAAAGAAGTCTGAATTAAACCTGAAGTCGCTGTGGGGCCAAGTCTAACTGTGGTTGCTCCTGCTAATCGAGCCATTCCTGTCAAAGAGCGTCCTGAAAGATAAGCCCCTCTCAATCCCATAGCCGTTTTCGTTAAACCTTGAGCAACCCAACCCCCTAAAACTATACTACCAATTTCTAAGATTCCGCGAGTAGCGTAATTCCAGAATCCTGCTTTACCTGCATACCAATCATTCTCCTTTGAACTATTCGCATCATAACCGTAGCGTAAGGTAATCAAATAAGAACCTTCTTTATCAAAAGACTTAATGTTGTTGTCTTGAAGAGTGTAATCTGAACCATCAGCCGTAAAAATATTGGACTTGCCTTGTAAAGTCTGCAAAGTGTAAGGATTATTTTCTGCTATATTGAGCATCTGCTTCCCAATATCAGAGTAAATGTTCTCCAAGTTATCAGCAAACTGCTCAGGAGTGACCCCATCATTCTGATACCATTCAGGATTCTGCCGCTTAGACTCTGCTACTGAAAGTAAGGCTAGATTGGGATAATTGTAATATTGGCGATAAACATCCACCCCACCTAATCCCGTTAAAGATTCTTTCTTCTCATTAGCCACATGATAATCTTGAGAAAATCCGTCTTTCGCCCATTTAGTGACCGACTTCCAGCCGAAATCATACTTTCCATCCTTTGCCCCTGTGTCTAAAGGTATTCCTTGAATGCGTAATTTAGCCCCTCTTGGAATGACTAAAGTGTGCAAAGTAGTTCCATCAGCCATTTTAGAGGTATCAACCCTACTTAAACGAGCGTTATCTTCCCCTTCAACTTTAATTTCTGTGGCTAGAGCAGTATTGCACTTCTTACTCCAAGAAGCAGAGTAAGCCGACTTTCCTCTGAGAATGTAAGAAGCAGGTGCGCTGTATGAAGTGGAAAAAGATTCTGCTGAGAAAGATTTAGGGGTGCTTACACTATGCAAGGTTAAACTGTCGAAAGGTGTAAAGTTATCTAACATTAATTACGACCCCCTACTAAAATTAAACTTCCAACTAAGACTCCTACTGCTAACAGATACTTGTAATCAGGTTCAGAGTCGTCTTCACGATTATCCACTAATTGAACTGTATCAGTTTGAGTGGTAAAGGTAGGATTATTATCTGATTCTTCTACTTCAACTGTAACTTCAGGAACAAGAGTGTCAGGAGCAGGTGAAACAAAAAGTAAGAATCTTAAAGGGTGAGAAGCGTTACCCACATTACCGTTTCTTCTTCTTATCTGACTCGCAAGTGCTTTGGAAACAGTTATTCCTTGACCCTCAGTAGATTTAAGGTAAACAAAAATCTGATACAAACCTGCGTCCATAAAAGTGTGTTCTATTTTCCCTCCTGCATCACCATAATTTACAGCAAACTCTTTACTAACCTTTTGATTAGTCGTTAAATTAGTAATGTCTATCCCGAATACAGCGACAGGAACGGCCTCACCGAAACCTGGTGACTTTAACGCTTGAGGTTTAAAGAAATTAGATTCAGTAGTAGCCACATCTGCTTCAACAATAAGTTGATGCCCAATGATTCCCGCACCCACGCTTTGTGAAGAATGGATTTCTCCAAAAACTGACCCTGAATCTGCGTTAAAATAAGAGTGTTGCATAGGGTCTGGGGAGATATACGCTCGGTATCGAACTCGCACATGATTCTGAAGTGTCCCTTGACCTGCGATGTTTTTACACTTTATCGGGGTTGATTGACAGACGGCATACCAATCATCGTATATCCACTTGTTCCAACTAATCCATGAATTATTTGTCGGTTGGAAATTGTAAAGCCCTACTTCAGAAACAATTCCTTTATTGCTCGGCATCTGGGAAAAATTATCATACTTAACTTTGTATTGCCACTTCCAATTTATCCGTTGTGTGTAATGAAAAGATTTACTTCTCATCAACGCAGGTGGTTTAGTAGAAACGGCCTCTAAATCTAAACTGTCAGGGTTAGTGTAGTTTAAAGCCGCACCAAAATTAGATAAAATGCCTTGATAAGTGTTGCGAGCCATCACAGGAACAGTTAAACTTCCAGCAGAATTCGAGGTTTTACCTAAAAATCTCAAGTAAGCCTCTCGATTAGCCCCTTGCAGTAAAGAATCATTGAGGCTTCTCTTAGGAATAACTATTTTTGTTTCCTGATGGAAAACCTTCCTAATACTTTCAGATAATTTAGGATGTTCCCACATAGGATAACCTCACCCTGTATGAAACAGGCACACTATAAGAACGCTATGATATTAATTGGTGCGGTTGGGTATGTTATCTTAGATGCACCAATTCTAAGAATAGGTGGTGCGCTTGGGTCTGTCATCTTAGATGCACCAAGTCTAAGAAGTTGGAGAAAGGGATTTGGTCATACCCTTAAATCGCCGACAAAGATTACCGTTTCAATCACGACAACAACCTACTATTGAGAGTTACCTCATACACCTCAGACACTTGCCCGTTGGTAGGGTCACAACAACCCATAGTAGCGCATTAGACCTCTATGTGGGGTCTTATTCTGCCATCTCCATGTTCCCCCGCTAAAGGGAACAAACTATCGTATTGCCACATTTTATTTAAGTCTTTCGACACATCCCTTTGGATTCCGCGCCACGTTCTAAATATCCTCGCTAAAGGGGCATAATCAAGATTTATTTAGTAGGGGAAGAAGAAGTGTAACCCTGATACATTTTCTGATACTTATCATATTCTTTTTTAAACTGTGGATTCGCAAAATCGAACTGAGGGCTTCGTGCATTGGCAGAGTTCCAATCATATAGATTTTTTACTTGCATATTGTTTTTATGATAAATCTGTGCATAGTCATAAGGGTTGGAAGGGTTATATGGACTCAAAGGGTGATTTTCAGGCCGATACCTTTCATTTCTCTTTAACCAATCCTCATATTCTTGTTTGACTCTACTTTTATCTCTACTCTTACTAAAAGGAGAACTTTTCCATTGTTTGCGATTATAATCATACAGACCTAAATTGAAAAGACCTAAAGCCTGTGTGTATTGCATTTTGTTTTTCTTCTGATACGACTCACCTTCAAAACTAACCCAATTGAACAAACCTTGCGAGGGTAGGTCGGGAAACTTAGCGTCTGGGGTTAAAACGGGTAAAGAGTGAATAATATTGTAAGCCACATCCACCACATTATCGTTAAACAACGCCACAGTCATTATGTGTTTATCGGTTTCCAAGTCTCCACGATATATTCTCTTGTAAAACTGCTCGATTTCTCCAAGTCGGTTTAACCCCTCCTTTATTCTCTTGTAAAACTGCTTCTTGAAACCAGAGTTTTTTCCTTCCAACAACGGTAAATCGAACCACTCAGACCATTTCATATCATCTGCGAGATTGTGAGCCATTACTTCAGGGAAACCCATAGTCAACATTTTTTTATTAGTAGTCGATTTAACTACCATTTGAATCCCTCAGAATAGTCCTTTCCCTAAAATAATGGTTAAACTTATAACGGCTAATAATCCTATTACTAGCCCCCACCTAATCATAGTTTTGTAAACCCCCACGAGAGGATAATCATCTTCTGCGGTGGGTTTAAACAGTGATGGCATTCTAATAACCTGCTTCTATACCTGCTTGTTTCAGATACATGGAAGCGGAAATCATTCCTGCCCCTACTGCGACAGGGCCTAACAAAGTGTTATTCAAATTAGACTCACCTTTAACTATGTAAGGTATAGAATGTAAAGTTTCTAATATGCCAATGGTTGCTAATCCGAGAGCAAAGGTGTAGCCTACTAAATGGATAGGTTTTTTTTCAGTTTGGTAGTATTGTTTAGGTAAATCGAAAACGCTCATGTTCAGACTAAACGAACCGACTATTTAATTGCTTCGTTGTTTAGTGAGTTACACGTTAGGAAATAAAATTAAAGTATCACAAAGGATATGTAGGCATTTCAGGAAACTTAAGTTTTAATGTGGCAAAATATTCTAATCTTTCTAAATAGAAATCATGGTTTACCATCATAGCATCGGCTTGCGCTACTTCACACAATAAATTGTAATACGGGTGATGAACAAGAGCAAGCGACTTTTTCTGTTTAGCGACTTGACAAAAATTATTGTGTTGTCTAATAACCCATTCAATTGCATCTGATTCATCTGAGGAAAAATAGATTACTCCATTTCGGTAATTTTTGTTAAACAACTTTCCACCTTCACTTTCGTGACGAATAAAACTATGATAACCTTCTGGTTTCCATTCAGCAGTTAAAGGTTTGGCAACATCATGGAAAAGTAAAGCCCATGCGCCTAACTCTGTCCTATCCTCATTAGAATAATATTTATCAAAGGCCAAAGCGTAATGATTGTATAACGAACCTTCAGGATGATACTTATCGTTGTGTTGATAACTTTCTAGGTCACTTAATTCAGGTATCAAATATTGAATAATTCCTTCTTCGTAAAGGTAATGAAAACCTTCTCTTTGCATCAAGAGGGGACTGATTCTTTTTCTCACTTGTTCAGGGGTAGCAGTTTTCATATCTACTAACAAGCGAGTGTAAATCTTCATACTATCTATACGACTGACCAATAGTATTTAAGACTTACTCTGTTACTGAAACAGGTAGTTCACAAATTCCTGATGGACAATCCGTAGCGGCAGAACCTTCGATGGCTTGTTCGTTTTCAAGATACTCAATTGCTTGTTCTACTGTAACAGGAGATAACGGTTCATTACCACGCGAACCTTGTCGGTAAACTGTCATTCCTTTTAATTGTGGGCCGAACTCTAACATTAAATCTCCGTAATCATTAATATCATAATCGTTAGGAATGTTAATAGTCTTAGAAATTGAATTGTCAATATGTTTCTGACAAATCGCTTGAACTTCCATGTGATTTCTAACAGATAAATCTTTAGTTGCCACGAAAGAATCCATGTCTGCCCCACTCTCGTAAAGTTCTTTAAACAGAGGGTCAACTACAATTTCTTCCTTTAAAATTCTATCATTAGATTTATTATCTGAATCATAGTATCGGCGAATGTAGCCAGGTGCGAAAATAGGTTCTATTCCTGAAGACGTTCCCATTACCATAGAAGTTGTTCCTGTGGGTGCGATAGTTAAAAGCGCACAGTTTCTTACACCATGTTCACGAATGTTTTGTTTAATACGGCGAGGTAAAGTTTTAACGAAACCAGAGTTTAAGAAGTTTTCATTGTAAGCCTCGAATGACCCTCTCTCAACAGCAAGGAAAGTGGATGCTTCGTAGGAGCGTTCTTTGATAAACTTCATTATTTTATCAACTTGAGCATTACCTTCTTCTGAACCATATTTGTAACCCATTTTTACTAAAGCGTGTCCTAATCCCATTATACCTAATCCGATTCTTCTAACTTTTTGACAATTTATTTCGATTTCCTTAATAGGATATTGATTAACATCAAGAACATTATCGAGAAGCCTTACTCCAACAGTTACCGTATCGGCTAAACTTTCCCAATTCATTTCACCATCTTCGATGTGTTGAGCCAGATTGACCGCACCTAAACAACAGCAACCGTAAGCCTCTAGCCAAATTTCTCCACAAGGATTAGTGGCAATTAAAGGTTTGTAATAGTGAATGTTATTCATTTTGTTGGCTAACCCAATATTTAGAATACCAGGTTCAGCAGAGGCGTAAGAGTTTTCAATTATTTTACCCCATAATTCTTGAGCAGGAATAGTTCTTTCTACACCATCATCATCTAATATAGGGCGGTCACGGAACTTTAAAACAATATCTTCATTGTTTTCCACTTGTTTAAAGAAATCATCATCCACTAACACAGAAACATTAGCATTGTTTAATCTCTCAAGGTCGAGTTTAGCATTTAAGAACTCCATAATATCAGCGTGGTCGTATCTTAAACACATCATCAAGGCGGTTCTTCGACCACCACCTGCTTTGATTACTTCTCCTGTTTGATTAATTATTTCCATAAGAGATACTGCACCTGTGGCTTCTCCCCCTGTTCCTTTAATCGGAGTTCCGCGCGGGCGAATTGGAGAATAGTTAGTGCCAACCCCACCGCCTGTTCCTGAAATGATGAGCATATCTTTAACTGTCTGACCCCAACCTTCTCGGCTGTCGTCTGTGGGAACTACGAAACAGTTCAACAACTGCCCTTTCGCACGACCAGACCCATACCAAATCCTTCCACCAGGCACGAACATTCCCTCTGAAAGTTTTTGATAAAACCTACCTCTCCACTTTTCGCGAGAACCGTTTTCAGCCTGTGCAACATGAGTTGCTACTCTATCACAAGCCGCTTCCCAAGTCTCAGACTCAGAACGTGCGTATCTTTGTTTAAATATAGTATCACCTAATCCGACAGGATTAAAACCTGACTTCGGCAATTGTTCTTCGGCCATCACTACATCACTTGATTCACTCATATTAACACCTTTATTTCACTTCCTTATTCCCCAACATCACGGAAGTAATTGTAATAACGCCTCATACTAAATAAACCAATCCTACAAATACACCTATCATCAGTCTATGCAAGGGTTTATCAATTCTTATTGCGAGGTGCTAAAAGCCAATCCATAGTTACAGAGCCATCGTCTGAAATTAGTTTTAAAGGCTTCATATCACCCCAAGAAATAGTAACTTCAGAGCCTAATGTTTTAATCATGTGAACTAGATATTGAACTGAGTAAAGAGTAGTAACTGCTTCTTTAGAAGTGATGGTAACATTAGTCGTTTCTAGTGGTGCTTCCACTCTTTCCATCTTGGAATCAACTGTCAACTTTGTTTTTACCCCGTCAAAATGGAAAGTAACAACATCACCCACAGTTTTAGTAGCAGTAATAGCCTTTTTCAAAGACTCAGCATCTAAACTGTAACTTAAATCAAAACTAAGAATTGGGGCTGGCGGATTCTTGACTAGAGAAGTATCTAATAAACGAACTGCTTTAGTAATATCACCAATCTCTAATTGCAGGAATGTATCAGTATCAGTTAAACTCATTTTAACAGCATCCTTTTTCCCTGCTAATTTTAAAGCGGTATCAAAGTTTTCTAAAGAAATAGCCACTTGAGTTTCACCAACTGAAGTGTTACTCGTGAAAGTCTTGTTAGGAATAGTAACTTCTAATAAACAAACGTGTGCTGAATCTACCACTTTAGAAGTAATACTTTCAGGACTAAAAACTAAGATAGCGTCATCCGAGAGGGCTTTCAACGCACCTACCATACTTTTCAGAGGTTGGGCAGGACAAACAATAACGGGCGAAGTAACAGTGTTTACAGAATCAGTCATATACATTTAAGAAGGACAACTTACCTTTAAGCGTTTGCTTAATATTGTCTCACGAACCAAACATCAGAACTTTCTACCATCATCTTAATGTCTTTAATAAGAGTCCAGACACGCACATCAACCTCGCGCCCCCCTTTGTAATTTTCTGGAAGTTCAGGATTGTATTCTTGAAGTAAATCAGCAATAAAAGTTTTCTCAATTAACAACTCGTTTATATCGTGAATATCTAAAATGTCGGGAAGAACTGAACTAGGGTCTGTCATAGTAATCACTCCTAGTAATAGCAGTTTTCTTATTAACCTTCTTGTTGCCAATCTTTAGTTAAAAACTGTCTAATAGTTTGCCTGTCAGGTTCAGCCCTTACTAACGGGTTAATTTCTTCTACCCTGTCAATCAAATCTGGAAAAGAGGCAAAGTTTTTCTTAAATTCCGCCGCCGTTTTCTTCCCCACTTTCGGAATGCCCATCAAGAAATCTACAATTTCATCTGGCTCGGAAACTCTGTGGGTGTGAAGCCTGACCGACTGATAATCTCCTGCCTCAATTCTTTTAATTAAACTTTTTACTTGTTTGATAGCAGTTGGCTCGTCACGGAATCTTAAAACAGGACAGACTTCCATCGCTATCCTGTTAAGATGAGATTCCAAATTAGGAATGTGAGAGGCAAACTTACGATACGGGTTGTTAGGAGAATTAGAAATCCTTTTCGCAGGTTCATCAATAACAAACAGCAAAGGATAGTCCACTCGCTCACTTAAATCGTGAACTTGTCTAATCAATCTTTTACCCATCCAAGAGTTTAAAGCGTCTGTTAAAGTTTTTCTTTCGATACCCCAAGTTTTAGTCTCACCCTCTACATCACAGCGAATCAAAATGTCGCCCTCGTAACCCATAGATTTCAAATTGTGTTTAAGCGGCTTACCGTCAGCGTCCATAAATCCAGATAGTTCTCTTGCCCATAAGTCAGGTTCAAAAGTGTCAATGAAAGTTTCCGCAGTAGCCATGCTGACAAGTAGCACACATCACTTATTACCTTAAGCATCGAACTTAGACTAATCCCAAAGGCCAATTGAACAAACCTAACTCCATTCCTGTAAGAGAGTAGGTTTCAGGAACAAACTCAGCAGGAACTCCTAATGACCATGAAGATAGATTATCAGATAAATATCTGTATCTACCTTTGCCTTCACTCCTCGCGTCCCGATTTCTTGGCTCTTTAAGAAATGGCATTAAAAGTGGAGTCTCAGGATTATTATCTACTATTTCAGAGAATTTACCACTAGCAACTCCTCCATAGGATATATCCTCTATCTCTTTTACCGCAGGTAGGATGTTTTCAAATGGAAGAACGATAGACGAGTAAGTAGTGTAATCTTTGGCTTTGGTCATGTCCCCATAACTTCTGTTTCTTTGACCTTTAAAAGTTCTTCCGTTAGTGTTCATAGGTTTAAACATATTCTGAGGAATGTTATCAGGCATTTCTTCAGAGTCTTTAGGGACAGAGTAGTAAGCCACAGGAGAGTAACCAAAAGAAGTGGGTCGTTGCCCATCCTCTTTAGCGGGGCGTTTGACTGATGAGAGACTTAACTCAACATTCTGCAATTCACCTGTAACGGGAAAAATGCTAGTGTAAGTAAACGGTCTTTTGACTGTTAACTTATTCCTTTTCAAGTCTAAAGGTAAGGTATTTACAGGGTCAGAAACAGTCATTCCAGATTTGATGTGAATAGTGTGATAACAGTAATCATTGAAAACCGTGTTTAAAGTGAAGGGTCGTGTGATATACTCTAAATCATCCCCCCAATCACCAGAGGTTTGCGTTAAACTCTGATAGTCCTCTGTGCTACACAGTTTAATGACTCCTTCTGTTGCCCCGTATCTGCCTTCGGGCAGAATAAGAAAATAAGGTGGGCTTTCAGAATGGAAAATGTCTTGTGAATAAGTCTTATCAGTCAATATATCTACTAAATCAGTTATGCGGAAAGCGGGAACTAGAGAATCTCTCCACCTGCCTCTGCCCATATCTCTCATTAAGATAGAAGGATAGTCCACTAACACCGATAAATCATTTTTAGGATTAATGTAGAGAGTAACTGAATACTCTAAAGGAATATCATCACCCGTAATAGTTCTAGTATTCTCAATAGTTTTTACAAAGTCAACTAATAATTTCTGCTGTGCCGAAGAAAGTTGAGACAGAGGACTAGAGGTAGAAAAAGCATATGTGAAATCGGTTGCCCTTCCCGCTAGAGACAAATTTTGAGTTAGTTTAACCGCTTGACCCACTTTAACGGGGAGGGCTTCAACTTTGATAGGGGTGTAATCGGATGCCATTCCCATCTGAGCCAGATTAATCATATCCACTAATCGGGTAAAAGGTATGTAGAGAGAAGAATCACGATTCCCATCCCTGTCCACCCCCTCACCCGAATCATTAAAAATAGTTTCGTTGGGTATTAAGTTTTCAAGCATTATTTTATTCAAAATTTTCATACCTTCTAAATCTTGGTCATGCTCAAGAACGTCTAAAGGTCTGAAAGATGCGGTGCGAAGACCGATATTATGAGATTCACTTCGCAAACCGAATGCACGAGAATGGTAAGCCTGAGTTTTAGCAGAGTAACTGAAACGAGGGTATGTTACTGAATTGTCTAACATTTCATACCGTTCAACAGGTGTGTAATCCTGAGCCACCTTCTGATATGCTAGTTTTCCCAAAGTGGGACGATAATCAGAGATACGATTTATGTTAACTACTCGACCCTCTTGTGTTGAAGAACTACTTCTTTGAAGAGGAAAGTATTTTTGATTTTTAGGGTAATAACGACCGCCGAGTTCAGGATATAGGTTGTGAGGAATGGGTGTATCTTTTTCACTTATAATTTTTCCACCCACAGTAGTGTAGTCGCCTCTAGGAAAGTGAAGATTTCGGTTAGCCCCTGAAAAGTAAGATGATAGGGAGAAACAATAAGCGTTACCTGTGGATTCGTAACCAACGTGTTCTCCCACCATAGTTCTATTGTTTCCAGAACCCTCTGAAAATTTTAATGTGTTATGTGACATACTACTAACAGAACGAACACTTCCTTCGATTACACGGTAATTAGAAACTTGGTCTTGAGAGGTGTCCACAGGTAACGCCAACCTTTTAAACCAATTAGAGTAATTGACGGAATCGCTGATTATTTGATTTAACAAACTATCGGAATCACTATTGTTGATTTTTTTACGGCTGACAAATCCTGTTTCTCGGTAAACAAATTGTAAATGAATAGGTTTTCGAGCGTAAAGAGCCTTAGTGGAAACAGGAGAAACTTTTGGAAATCCAACTGATTCCCACTCTAAAATGGGTGGGGCAAAATCAGTGTTACGCGGTCTTTGGCGGCGATAAGAGGAAACCTCGCCATGCGCCATGATAGTTTTCTTTACTTGAATATCAGTTTCGTAACCGATGTCAGTAGTAACAGCCTGTCGAGGCAAGTTAAACTCAGGGTGACTTTCGTAAGGGACACACCCCCACATTTTCTGGTCATAATCAACTACTAACGAAGAGTAATCCGCAGTATCGGTAAACTCATCTGACCTACCTAGCATCGCTTGTAGATACGGTTTAGATGATAATTTTCGGGGTGTTGGTGAGGCGACTTGCTTCGAGCCAAACGCTTGATAGTTTGAGTATCTGTAATTTACACCACCTCTGTCATTCAAAAGTTCTGACGAAATTGAGTTAGCGTTCCAAACCCCCACAATATCCTTTTGTGTAGAAACCCACTCCATGAACTTGTGAACGGGTTTAGTGCGAGTAGTAAAGAATTTTTCATAAACTTTAGAGTAAATGTTCGCGGGTATAGTTTGTAATTTTGAGTAATACTCATTTTCGGCGGTTTCGTTATCTTGAGTCTTCCAAGTGCTGTATTTTGGAGTCCCGTTGGAAAACAATAACTCTCTTTTAGGGGCGTATTTTCGTAAACCACCTAACTTAATGTCCCCATCGAATAAGTTAATTTTACCAGAAGACGGTAACATTTTAGGACGAATTTTAGTAGTTTTACAAAAAGCAGGGTAAAGAGTGTGAGCGTTATCTATTGTGTAAATCTCACCTTTTTTATTAAATTGACTCCAAGGAGTTTGATAAGAAAGTAAATCGCAAAATATATGGTGAGTTTTTACTCTCTGACTACGATGAGGTAGAACTTCCCATTGAGTAGGGTCGGATTCCGACTTAGATAAAGAGTAAACGTAAGGGATTTGAACCTTTAGATACATACTCTTATGCAGGGGACATACTATTTCAACATATCAGACTGCTTAAAGTGTTAACCAATTCAATAAACCGATAGAGCCGCTTGGTGTGGCCTGTTGTTGGGTCATCATTGGAGGTGTAGAACTCGTAGTGGAAGAACTCGTAGGATTAACTTCCACGTAGCCTTTCCTGATTTTATTTGATGTGGCTCTGAGATATGATGAGTCACACTTTTGCCCTGACCTACTGCGACTTCCTGCTCTCCCGAAACCAGATAACCGACCGTATTCAGTATGATAACAACCGCCTTTCTGGTGCAGTTCCCAGAACTTATGAGAGTTATCACCATAGTCGTGAAACTCAAAACGCCTTACTGTCGCCATAATACTAAGAAACTGAAAGACTACATTAAGTTATGGCTGTTAAACTTTCTTCCAAATAAACATAGGTTCAGCAAAAGTCCCTTCCCTATCAGATTTACTTAGAGGTCTTTTAGCCATGCGGAAACCCCAACATCCTACAAACTCTGCATCTTCTAAACTCGCCATAAAATCATAGAGTGGGTCACAAAGTTGATTTATTCTGTGGCCTGAATAAACATCGGACAGATTGATAACCATGTGACCACCTTCTCGCAATCCTTTCCACGCATTTCTTACTGCCTTAAACAAAAAATCTTCTAACCACGCGTCTAATTTCTTGTGCTTCTTCCACGACTGATTTTCTTCTTGCGTATAGCGTTCCACGTTAAAGTATGGTGGCGAAGTAAAAATCAAATCATAAGAATCAGGGTCGGAAATCACATCTTCTGCACACGCAGGTATCATAGTGATAGATTTATCCTGACCGTAAGTTTCAATTTGGGCTTGATATGCAGGGAACAGTCTTTGATTAGGGTCAATACCCACATAACTCTTTGGATATTCTGAAGCACAGAAGGCCACTAACCTATCACCCCATCCAGATGAAAAGTCCAAAACATCTGTGGGTTGGAAATAATCATATAATGCTTTAGCGGCAGATGGGCGAAACTGTGCGGCGATATACTTCCTTAATTGAATGCAAGAACGCAACACTTTCATATCAACATGGGTGAACTTAAGAGTCCAAAGAGCATTAAACAGAGTCATTCGGAATCGTTTGTTAGTCCAAGACCTGTATGGACTCGGTGCATTGATAGAATCACAAAGGAATCGAGATTCTTGATGAAAGTAATTAGAAGATTTGCTTCCAATAGAAGACATATTTATATATTGGGAACTATGCGCGGCCTTAACAGGGTATCGAGTAAAAAAATCCCCTTCTTTAATCAAGGATTGAGACTCTAACTTTTTCAATCTTTCAAAGTCAGCCAACATCTCATCGTGAGTAATATGGTTGTAAGGTAAAGGAACTTCATGCTTTTCAATAGCATCAGAAATAAGTTCTTTTATCTCATCCTTGGTGTGCTTTTCATTTAGCAAACTCCATAGGTCTTCATCTATGGAAATCTCTAACCCATGCTGGCCTTGCACTACAATGTCGTATTTGTTAATCAGCATCTCAATCCCAATCTGGAACAGCATCATCATCAGGTGTGTCTATGTGAATACACTCTTCATCTTCGCGGCAACTATCACAAGTGCAAATCTCTGCCTCAAAGTTTAAATAATGCTCCATAATATTCTCGTAATCTTCAATACCCGTTAAACGAATAAAGGTATCTTGAAAAAAAGCAAAGTTCTCAATATACTCAGTCATCTTTTTCTTCATAAACAAATCTTTCACTCAGTTCACCCACCCTTTAGTGGGACACTAAGGCTTTAAGCATTCGCACCTCGCAAGGGGGTTAAACTAAAATCGCCAATTGAAAAGACCTGATTTCCAAGACAGAGAAGTAGCAGGGAAAATTGCAGGATTACTAAACAAGTAATTTCCGTGTCGTGCTAGTGATGTAAAACGGTTGATTATGAAGGGAAGGGTTAAACCACCGTTCTGAGCAATATCATCTTCATCAAAGATATTGAACCAATCACCTGACGAATATTCTGCATTTTTATCAGGTTCTACATCCCAAATGCTTAAAATAGGTAGTGAAGGATTGCGAGCGATAACGTAGCGAGGACTCGACCCTTTTATGTAAACTTGATTGACTTTACTTGCTGATAAAAGGTAGGCAATAGTTTCTGGATTAGGATTGTAAGCCACATAATCTTCCAACTCACCACCCCAATCATCAAGTCTGGTATTGGCTTCCCACCCGCCCGTAGGAGAAATAGTTTTACTCCACTTAGGCATCTGTATCTTCAGACTTGCATTATCACTCTTAGCCTTTAACTGAGTCAAAAGGTTAGCATCTAAATGATACTGTGCTAAGACTCTCTGAGTGAACTCTTGTTCCATGAAGCCGTTTATGTGAATATCGGAATTGCTGTAAATGTGTTTGCGAAGAAACTCCGCCGATAGAAACTGATTGTTATCCATAACCTTTGCTAAAAAGAAAGTCTTTCCCAATTCTATTCCATTACCTACTCCTGTGGGGTTTAAATAACTGATGAAAGGGGATTGTATTAGTTGCTCTAAGAAATCAGAACTTAAGTTAGGATTATTTGCTAACGTGATAAAAGGATTCAAAGTGATACTGCCTTCGTGCATCGCCCGTGTGAACGGAGTATTAGGAAGATATTCACCACTTCGTAAAGTCCCATCTCCAAAAGCATTAATCGTTTCTCTTAAAAGAAAATCTGCGTTCCCTGCGGCACTTAGGATTACCTTTTCGACAGTTTTCCAATGTTTTCTCAAGTAAGATTCGGGTATGGAAGGATTGCTGAACAAGCACATCATTCTCACCCACAACTTAATGTTTTTACCCTCATACAGTCTGGTGTTATACTGCGATGTGTCCTTAAATCTTTGTAATTCTTGGGCTAACTGCACCCCCCACACTTCAGGTCGAGGGATTTCCCCAAGCAACTCCTCGCATTTCTTTAAACTTAAACGCTGATTACAAGACAACAAAACTCTGCGACACATTTCCTCCCAGATTTCCTGTGTCTGAAAATCTAATTCTTTCAATGACTCGACCGAATCTGGTAAATCTGAAAAATATCGAGAGGTAGTAATAGGATTGCCATTCAAAGATTGGACTTTTATGATATTGTTTATGAATTGTTCCATGTAATCAGCGTTTAAGTCTAAATTACCATTCCCCAAGAATATTAATTTCCATGATTGTCCACTCCTTTCATTAACCCAACCCTCAAAACTAGCCGCAGAGTAGTGTTGAATCCATGCGTCTAAGTCTTCCTTTTGTAAATAAGATTGACTAATTATATCTCTTATCTGTTGATTAGTCAAACAAACGTCCTGATACTTAACACGAAAAACAGGAATCAAACTACGCAATTGACTCAGAGGCAGTTGTAAATTATCCGTAAGATTACCTACATTAAGCGAATCCATTATTCTTTGATACAGTTCAACTTTCAATCCAGACTTGGATTCATTTATCTGGCCGAGAATCTTTTTCAAGTCTTTAACAGACATTTTTCTCCACTCTTCTAAATCTGGGAACTTTTTTCTTCCAACCCCATCTTGATTTTCAGAAACCCAAATGTAAACATTTCTCTTTTCCACAGCCCACGCTTTAAACTTATCAAAAAAGTCTTTTGAAGACTCGCCTGAGATGGCTTTGGGAAGAATGTAATTAGAGTTTAAACTTGAAAAGTTTCTGTTGTAGGAAGCGTAGTATCTTTCTTTGGCTTGTTGCTCAAATTGAGGCAACTGAACACGGGGATAATTAGGCCAATCCATAATTACCACCTCCAATTGAATACGCCTGATGCGAAAGGTTTGTTAGCAGGAGGATTGATTGAAGGGTTTGGGGCAAGATAGTCATTATCCACAAATCCATCGTTAAATAATCGTAGGAATTGTTCATCTGTTAGTTTCGGATTGGAGGCGAGGTGGTCTTTATCCAAACCTTCAATCTGGTAAAGTAAATCTATTTGCTCAGTTGTTAAGTGTGGGTTTTGGGCGAGAAAGTCTTTATCGAAATCCTCATCGTTAAAGAATCGCATGAACTGTTCGTTAGTTAGTTTCGGGTATTGGGCGAGGTCGCTTTTATCTAAACCTTCAATCTGGTAAAGTAAATCTATTTGCTCAGGTGTTAAGTTTGGGTTTGAGGAGAGATAATCTTTATCAACACTATCATTGTTAAATAATCGCATGAACTGTTCCTTAGTTAGTTTCGGGAATCCGGCGAGATATTCTTTATCCACACCTTGAGTCTGGTAAAGTAAATCTATTTGCTCAGGTGTTAAGTCTGAGTTCATAGCGAGATAATCTTTATCAACACTATCATTGTTAAATAATCGCATGAACTGTTCCTTAGTTAGTTTCGGAGTGGAGGCGAGGTGGTCTTTATTCACACCCTTAGTCTGGTAAAGTAAATCTATTTGCACAGGTGTTAAGTGTGGGTTCAGAGCGAGATAATCTTTGTCGAAACCCCTCTCATTAAGGAATCGCATGAACTGTTCCTTAGTTAGTTTAGAGTATCGGGCGAGATTCTCTTTATCCGCACCTGCATTGTAAAGTAAATCTATTTGCTCAGGTGTTAAGTTTGGGTTTAGGGTGAAATAGTCTTTCAAGTTTAGGCTTTGGAAATCGTATAGTAGTTTAAACCTGTCCAAAGCCAAATCATCACGACCTTTTAACCTTCAACTCGCCTTTAAGATTAAACCGCCTTTTGTAATCATTGAAAGAGGCTTTCAAATCAGGCTTGTTCCAGAGAATCCATCGGGAGAGCGAACCTGCCGTAGTCGGGTCTTTCCAATCTTCTTTAGTGCTAGTAGTAGTTCCACCACCGTGTCGCTCAAGGTATCTTTCCATCCTCTCTTTCTCACCGTGTTTAGTGTAATCACTTGCACCTCGTTGTCCGAAGTGCGTGGTCTTAATTTTATCATTTTCTTTATCGTAAAAGACGGCCATGAGTTTCTTTTCATCGTTGCTGGAACGAGAGATTTCAACTGAGTATGGTTTCATGGATTCAGCGTTAAAAGTTTCTGCTCCATAATAAATGTCTTTGTCGTATTCATCGTTCCAATCAACAAATGCTTGTTTCCAAGCCCTCTTTTCTTCAATACTCATTTTATTCCATACACGCTTACAATGAATACAAGTGGGTTCACCATAACCATACTCTCCATGCGAACCTCTTATGTTTCCTGTCCCATCCACTTTATGATTTGATTCGTCATAACACAAACCCGAACCAAAGTAGGGATTCGCCGCTATACACATAGCCGAGTTCACACTAGATGTTGAAAATGACAAAGGCAATTTTAGTTGTTTTTCTGCCTCAAATGTTTCAGCACGATACTTCTTAACCTTCTTGGCAACATCTTTTGGTTGGTCGCTGAACTGCTTTCCTTTCTTGGTGTCTCGCTTTTTCTTAGCACTCGTCTTTTTGTATTCCTTATCGGTTAAAGCCTCGATAGCCTCGGCAGGTAAATACCTCTCACCTGTCTTACTCGACTTCTTGCCACTCTTAGTCTTCCAATCTTGGTCGCCCCACCGCTTTAAAGATTTCTGGGATTTAGTCTTCTTTCCTGATTTGTAAGCCTTAAGTCCTTTCTTCTTCATGGCTTTCTCGTAATCTTCAGTTAAGGATTGGGCTTTGCGAGCCGACCATTGACCTGCTTTAGTGCCGTCTTGTTTGTTTTTCAAAATACGCTTAAAGATTCGGTTGCGGATTTTCGCCCCCTTTTCTCCATAGGTCTTAGTGTATTTCTTTAAACGGGCTTCTTCTTTTTTCTCATCTGACTCAGCCGCGTAAGTTTCTGCGTTCTGTCGCATAACCGAATACTTTAACGGTTGATAACCTTCAATGGCTGAAGATTCCATAAGTTGCTCAGGAGAGTAATCCGTTAAAGTTTGACTCGGTTGATATTCGTAAGAAAAATCATCAGCGAGAAAACTTTCCATAAATCCCGAAAACTTGTTACTTTCTGAACCTGTAAAATAAGGTGAAGTGTAGAAAAAGTAATCAAAAAGATACGGCCCGCTTTTCTCAGTTTCCGAAACTCTCTCCATAATAAATATTTGAGGAATCTCTACACCCCAATAAGAGTAGTCCACCAACATATCAGAATCATCTTCTTCTCGAAAAATTTCAAAGGTCGGGTCATAGACGTTTCCATCCACCAATAACCAAGCGTGACGAATTGGTATTCCCAAGCGACTAGACACTACCCATCCTTCGTAGTATTCAGCATCAGGATTTTCCCATGTGTATCTTAAAGAGTTATAGTAGCATTGTTTCTTCTCGGCTTGAGTGTGAGAAGTGCAAGTGAAATATTTGTTTTTCTCCACGTTAAATTCGCGCCCGTTTACCTGTAACCATTCCGAGTAATCCTCTGCCATGTTTTCTAACTCTGGATTGCCTAACTTTTCAGCCACTTTTAAATAATTATTGACATACTTCTTGATGTTGTCTTGAGCGTTGCTGAACCAATCCATCTCTGCTGAAAACTCTGGAAACATAAAGAAATCGTCTTCAAACTCAAAGCCGATAGCCTCTTGTCCCCACTCTTGTTGCTTGGCTTTAATGAAACTTTCGATTTTCTCTTTGTGTTGTTGATAATTGTCAGGAGTAGCCCATGAACTAACTACTACCACAGGCTCACTAATCAAACCATCATTACTGTAATAACCTCCTGTAACTTCCGCAGAAGTGTAGCCCCCGAATAACGAGGATAAAAAACGCTCGGTATTATTTATACGAGTTTCGTGTTGCTCTTGGGAAATAGGTGTGTCAATAACGGTGGAAGGAACGTAAATTTTAATCTGATATGGATTCTCAGTAGTAGCACCCTTTAACGGGGGTTGGATTTCAGCCGCAAAAGGATTTGGCCTACCTTGTTGTTCAGGTGTGAGATGGAAGAAATCATCAGCGTGAACGAATTGAATACCTAAGTTTTTAGCAAAGTTTTCATCACCTTGTCGGTGGTTATCACCCACCATGATAGAGTTTTCTAAATCAAAAGGCCCGTGTTTCTCGATAGCGTCTAAACCCATTCCAATAGCAGGTTTGTAATCAGCAGTTTTCTTAGCAGTAGAATAAAACACAGGAAAGCCAATACCAATTTGGTTAACAGTTTCATCAATACATTCCAAAGCGTCAGATTCCTGTAAGTCTCCTCGACCGACTCCTGATTGATTAGTAGCACCGACTAAAAAGTAGCCGTTATCATCCCACATTTCCAAAATATCTGCTACTTGAGGAAACACTTCCACTTCAGTAGGGCAGTAAGGGGCGCGAAATCCACCTTTTTTGGCTCTAGCAGGGTCTTCGACAACACCTCTAACAGTTCCGTCAAAATCCAAGAATAAAGCGGGTTTAGGTGTTCCTCGCTGTTGTAAGTTAGTGTAGTAAGTTTCAACTTGGCGAGCCAATCTTAAGTCTCTTTCAGTAATTGTTTTCTCATCATGGGTTTGGGTGCTGAACCGCACTTTTTCATAACCTTGATACATATCCAACTCACCGTGATGACGTAACTTGGCTTGAATAGGTGTAATACCTATGTAAAACTTTTCAAACTCATCAGAATCAGCAAAAGAGAAAATTTTAGTTAGCACCATTCTTTCAGGTTTACTGAAAGATTTTATACTCCAACCTCTTTCCTTTAAATCTGGGGGAACATCCAACATGGCTAACACTAACATAAATCAACGGCAACACTACAATAAGCCTTCGCTTTTTTCAGAACTTAATTCAGGGTGAGGAAACACAACTTTTTCATAAATAGCGTAACAAGGAATTAACCAAATAGTGCCGACAATGTTTAAAGGCCACCCAATACTAAGATACTTGTCCCACCATAAAACAGGGTCGTGAAAATAAAACCATAGGAGAACCACAGGTTGCAGACAAAGTAAACCGTAAATAGGTCTGATAACATCTCGCCATGCTGTGTCTCGATAAAAAACCATTTAAGACACCTTCAAAGGTTTTCTTCCGTGAAATCTTTATCAAACTTATCTTCAGGTTCTTCTCTGTCAGATTTAGCGGCTTCCACAGGGTCAGATGATTTAGAACGCATACTTTCTAAAAGTTTAATCGCCTTATCAATACCCTCATTATCCCCCTCACTTACTGTAATAGTAACATATTTAGTGGCTTTAAACTTAGAAGGAGTCTTATACTCATCCTTGAAAGGTGTGAAAGGAGATGGATAAGTGTTATTGAAAAACTTATCTAAATCAAAAGTGTGAGAGCGATTGTAACTAAAAGGATTGTGATTTCTAAAAAATCGGTAAAAGTCATCATCATCATCATCAATATCATCCCACATAACCCCTTTAAGGACTTAAAGTATTTAACACTTATCATTACATTTTCAAAGTGAGTGGGCTAATTCAAAAGCCTTTTTATTGTCAGATGGATAGTGTAAACCGACACTCATTCTGGCTTTAGAGATTCGATTAGCAATACGGTAAAAGGAAAAATAATGTAATGGGTGTTGTTTAGTCAAGTAACGGGCTAAAAGATAAGATTGAAAAGCGTGGCCTGAAGGATATGATGGAGTGTTGTTGGTAACTGAAGAAGCAGGTTTAATAGAAGAATTAACTTGGGCAGGTCTAGGACGATTGTAGTAAGTCTTTAAACTTAACAGTAACGGTGCAGAATCATCAATGATGGATTTCAAATTGTCAACATCGTATTCTAAACTATTGTCATCCATATATTTCATAAAAGCAGTTCTCGGACT
>TARA_R110002074_G_scaffold336415_2_pt1 | contig 48014 bp, 32 predicted proteins | sample TARA_R110002074 | Tara Oceans TARA_R110002074 (sample SAMEA4397215) | marine metagenome | biome: Polar Biome; feature: [MIX] marine epipelagic wind mixed layer (ENVO:01000061); material: water (ENVO:00002006), including particulate matter (ENVO:01000060) such as... | depth 10-100 m
CACAATTATAAAGGAGATGGTATTATGGATAAATTAATTCCATTATTTCAAAAGAAAGGGGATATTACAGACCCAAGAGAAGGAAGAGACATTAACTTAATTCTTAAAGCGGTTAAATTACCAAGTGGTCACGGAACTTATACAACAGTTTCAACAATAATGACTGAAGACCCTTCTATATTAACAACAGATGCAGAAAAGGCTAACCTTTGGATAGCAAATACTGAAACTTACAAAGATGTCTATGTTAAAAAAGACGAACAATTTCTTGAAAAAGTAGCTAAAGGAGAGAATCCTTATGAAAGAAAAGAGGAAAACACACCAAAACCAACCTCTAGTGTCAGCAACACAACAATATCAGAATTAGATAAAGGTACTGAGATTAACATGGATGATATGCCATTTTAATAACTATAGATATGGCGAAATCAATAAAGAAAAAATCGTTTTCATTAGAAGACTTACAGGGTAAATACAGTACTAAAGCAAAATATAAGGAAGATAGTTTCTTTGATGTTGGTGAAGCGTTTTACAAAGCATGTGGTATACCAGGACCTGCAGAAGGACATATAAATGTATTTTTAGGTCACTCTGATACTGGAAAAACCACGGCTTTAGTAAAAGCCGCGGTAGATGTACAGAAAAAAGGTAAATTACCGGTTTTTTTAATTACTGAACAGAAATGGGATTTTGAACACGCAAAATTAATGGGTTTTGATTGTGAGTTAAACGAAGAAGGAGAATGGAGTGGTACTTTCTTATTTAATGACGGTTTTTCTTACATAGAACAAATTACTGATTACATAAACGAGTTAATAGATGAACAACAAAAAGGTAATATTCCTTACGATTTAGTTTTCTTTTGGGATTCAGTAGGTTCTGTCCCTTGTAAAATGACTTTTGAAGGAAAAGGTGGTAAAATGCACAATGCGAGTACCTTAGCTGATAAAATAGGTATGGGAATCAACCAAAGAATTACAGGTTCTAGAAAAGAAAGTTCTAAATTTACCAACACTCTTGTAATTGTTAACCAACCATGGGTCGAACTACCAGATAATCCTTTTAGTCAACCAAGAATTAAAATGAAGGGGGGTGAAGCAATATTCTTAAACTCCACTTTAGTATTTTTATTCGGAAATCAGAAAAACGGAGGAACTTCAAAGATTAACGCGACTAAAAATGGTAGAAAAGTTGCTTTCGCAACACGTACAAAGATATCTATTCTTAAGAATCACGTAAATGGTATAGGTTTTTCAGATGGTAGAGTAATCGTTACGCCACATAGTTTCATTAATGATGATGCTAACGACATAAAGAAGTACAAAGAAGAACACTCAAGTTATTGGGTTGAACAATTTGAAAAAGCAGGTGAAAAAATCGACGGTGATAATTTCGACCTAACAGAATCTAATGTTTAACCTTTTAATTACCATGAGTTGAGACGAAGAAACAATCAAAAACAAATAGAGACTTTAGTGGTCGACGGTGATGCCTTATTAAAAAGAGCATTCTTTGGAGCAAAGAACGTTTTTAATGAAAATAAGGAACATATTGGAGGACTTTACCAGTTCATTAACATTCTTAGAAAAACTTTATCGGAGAAGTACTATGATAAAGTTGTTGTTTTTTGGGATGGGATAAACGGAAATTTAGCTCGACGTAAAATATATCCAAATTATAAAACTAATAGAAAGAAGAGGAGTAATTATGATTCGAATGCTTTTTTACGTCAGAAATTAAGAACACAACAATACTTAGAGGAATTATATATTAGACAATATATTCATGAGAATACAGAAGCGGATGATCTCATAGCTGAATATTGCCTCAATAAAAAAGAGAAAGAAATAGTAACAATTTACACCGCAGATAGAGACCTTGTACAATTAATTAATGAAAAAGTTAGAGTATTTCTTTTAGATAAAAAGGAGTTGGTCACAGAAGATACTATTCTAGTAACAAGAGATCTAGAGTACCTCCCAATGAATGTATGTTTAATTAAAATTCTTTTAGGAGACGCCTCAGATAACATATTAGGGATAAAGGGACTATCCCCAAAAAGGTTAGGTGAATTATCCCCTGAACTTAAGAGTCGAAAAGTTAACTTACAGGAAATTAAAGATATCGAATACGATGGGGATAATTGGAGAGTACGTAATGTACTAAATAACATTAAAACAGGAACGAGTAATGGAGGGGTATTTGGAGACGAACTTTATAAAATAAATAATAAGATAATAAGTTTAGAAGAACCTTTTATTGATGAAGATATTAGGAAAGATGTAAAAGATTTAGTAAACTTAAATCTAGATCCTTCAGGACGAGATTACAAAAATGTAATAAAAATGATGATAGAAGATGGGTTAGTTAATATAATACCAGCCTCATATGAAGACCAGTCAGAATTTTTAATACCATTTATAACACTTAAAAATAATGAAACAAAAAATGGAAAAGACAAGAAGTAAATACACAGACAAATTCGAGTTTATATTGAGAATTAATGGTAATATAGTTTGCCAAAGATACTTTAATATTAGAGGGTATAACGATAACAGTAAAAACTCGATTGATTTAAGATGGGAATTAGGGGAGATTGTAGGTACAATACAAAGTTATTTGAAACAAAAAAGTGAAGATTTTCTTTGGGCAAATCATAATCCCTTCTCTAATAGAAACTCCGTAGTTAAAGACACAAAAAGAGAGGAAGAAGACTACTTTACCTTCGAAATTAGAGTAGATGGTAAGGTTATTATTATTGAGAGATTCACAGGAATGGACTTCCCTCCGAAAATTAGATACTCGGTAAACATAAAAAGCTTGATACCATCTATAATTTCAAAGATTCAGAGGTGCTTAAGTAAGAGAAAATATCTTAGCACTAAGAGATATTATGACCACCAAACCACGTAGAATAAAGATAAATAATATATTTATTATTAAATAAATTAATAAAATGACAGACAGAAACTTCGGATACCTTGGAGACAAATTCCAATTAAAATTACTTTCACTTTTAATTGTAGATAATAAATTTGCCGATAACATAGTAGAGTCAATAGAACCAACCTATTTTGATGACCAATATTGTAGATTATTAATGCAATTAATTAAGGAGTATTATGGTAAATACGAAACAGTACCAACCCACGATTCACTTGATCAGCTTATTAGAATAGAAGTATCAAACGAAACAGCAAAAGAATACTTAAAAGACACACTAAAGAAATTAAAAGACCAAGATTTTTCAGATGCTGATTTTACACAACAAACAGCCTTAAAATTCTGTAAACAACAGGAAATAAAGAAAGCAATATCTAGTTCAGAAAAAATAATGTCTAATGGTAATTTTGAGGACTATGATAAAATAGAAGATTTATTTAGAAAGGCTCTTAGTGTTGGTAATGATAAAGAGGATGGTATTGATGTCTTTAATGCATTAGAAGAGGTATTGTCAGACGATTTTAGACATCCAGTACAAACAGGAATCAGCGGAATTGATAATATAACTAATGGAGGTCTTTCTAAAGGTGAGTTAGGGGTAGTTTTAGCACCTTTCGGGGTTGGTAAATCTACGGTATTAACAAAATTTGCCAATACTGCTTATAATTTAGGACATAATGTCGTACAAATAATTTTTGAGGACAATCCAAAAGTTATACAAAGAAAACACATATCATGTTGGACTGGTATCGAATTAAATGATTTATCTGAGAGAAAAGAAGAGGTTAAAGAAAAGTTAGAAAAGTTTAAGAAAGATAGAGGAAACCTAATAATTAAAAAAATGGCTTCTGATGGAACAACAGTTGCTAAGATAAAACATTATATTAGAAAACTAATCACTAGAGGTATAAGACCGGATGTTATTCTTTTAGATTATATTGATTGTGTTGTCCCAAGTAGACTTTTTACAGATGAGTACGCTGGAGAAGGTAATGTAATGAGAGAATTTGAAACACTAGTTCATGAATTTGATATGGTAGGATGGACAGCAGTACAAGGAAATAGAAGTTCAATAGGTGCGGATGTAGTTGAGGCTCACCAAATAGGGGGGTCTATTAAAAAAGGTCAGATAGGACATTTTATTATGTCAGTTGCTAAGACTTTAGAACAAAAAGAAAGTGGAAGAGCAACTATTGCTGTACTTAAATCTAGATTTGGTAAAGATGGTGTTATATTTGAAGATTGTGTATTTGATAACGGTAGAGTACATATAGATACGGACGATCAAGTATCCTTTTTAGGTTTCGAGGATGTTAAAAAAGAAAAGAAAGCTAATAGAGTTTTGGATGCGATCCAGAAAAGAAACGAAAAGCTAAATAATAACTAATAAAAATTTATAAAAATGGATGTATCAAATAGAATTTTGTCGGATATTACTGTGTATATGAAATATGCAAAATATATTCCTGAATTAAATAGAAGAGAGACCTGGGAAGAGTTAGTCACAAGAAATAAAAATATGCACATTAAAAAATACCCTAACTTAAAAAATGAGATAGAAGAAAAATATACTTTAGTGTACGATAAAAAAGTATTACCTTCTATGAGGTCTATGCAGTTTGGTGGCAAACCAATCGAGATTAGTCCAAACAGAATATATAATTGTGCTTATGTACCATTAGACCATGTAGATGCTTTTAGTGAGACAATGTTTTTATTATTAGGTGGTACAGGAGTAGGATACTCAGTTCAGAAACATCACGTGGCGAAACTACCAATAATCCAAAAACCATACCCTAAAAGAAAGAGAAGATTCCTGATTGGGGATTCTATTGAAGGTTGGGCAGATTCAATTAAAGTATTGATGAAATCATATATGAATGGTGGTGGATCAAGAGTAGAATTTGACTACACAGATATTAGAGCTAAAGGTGCTAGATTAATAACTTCAGGTGGTAAAGCTCCAGGACCCCAACCACTTAAAGAGTGCTTGGTAAAAATTGAAGGAATATTAGAAGCAAAAGAAAATGGAGAACACTTAACTACATTAGAGGTACATGATATAGTATGTTATATCGCAGATGCCGTTTTAGCGGGAGGTATACGTAGAGCTGCTCTAATTAGTTTGTTTAGTGCGGACGATGACGCGATGATATCAAGTAAAGCAGGTAACTGGTGGGAATTAAATCCTCAGAGAGGAAGAGCGAACAACTCAGCATGTTTAATGAGACATAAAATTACCAAGGAATTTTTTATGGATTTATGGAAACGAGTTGAACTATCAGGGGCGGGAGAACCTGGGATATACTTAAACAATGATAAAGATTGGGGGACTAATCCTTGTTGTGAAATTGCATTAAGACCAAATCAATTTTGTAATCTTTGTGAGGTTAATGTAAGTAATATTGAATCACAAGAAGACCTAAACGAAAGAGTAAAAACTGCTGCTTTTATAGGGACACTACAAGCGGGGTACACATCATTTCATTATTTAAGAGAAATATGGCAAGAGACAACAGAAAAAGACGCACTTATAGGAGTGTCAATGACAGGAATAGGTTCTGGAAAAGTACTAAATTATGATATGGCAAAGGCCGCTAGTTTAGTTAAAAGAGAAAACACTAGGGTATCTAAATTAATCGACATAAACCAATCGGCAAGATGTACCACAGTAAAACCCGCAGGGACGACATCGTTAACATTAGGTACAAGTTCTGGTATTCATGCATGGCACAATGATTATTATATTAGAAGAATTAGAGTTGGCAAGAATGAAGCTATTTACACATACCTAAAGATTAATCACCCAGAATTAGTAGAAGATGAGTATTTTAGACCACACGACACAGCGGTTATCAGTATCCCTCAAAAAGCACCAGAAGGGGCTATCATGAGAACGGAATCCCCATTCCAACTTCTAGAAAGAGTTAAGAAAGTCGCAACAGAATGGGTAAAATCAGGACATAGAAAAGGTTCAAATTCACATAATGTTTCAGCCACAATTTCATTGAGAGAACATGAATGGAATGCTGCTGGAGAATGGATGTGGGAGAATAGAAATCATTATAACGGACTTTCAGTATTACCTTATAATGGTGGTACATATAAACAAGCACCATTTGAGGATATAACAAAAGAACAATATGAAGATATGATGGAATCGTTAACGACGGTCGATTTATCAAACGTAGTAGAATTAGACGACAACACTGACTTATCTGGTGAATTGGCTTGTTCTGGTGGTAATTGTGAAATTGATGTAGATATGAAATCTATAGAGGAGAAGGCAGAGGTTGAATTAAATGACGCACAAATTTAGTAAAGAAATATTATATCACTTTAATTGTGGTAAGTGTAATAAATGGTGGTCAATTGCTGACTACCATTTGTTTTCTAAAGAAGTACGACCATATCAATACATACAACCTAGTTCAATGACCTGTCCGCATTGTGGACATAAAAAAGAAGTAAAAGAAATAGAAAATGACGAGAAGAGATGATTGGATTACTAAACTACACTATAGAGAATTTATTAAACCTAAATTACAACCCCAAGACTTTTATTGGGATGGTGGTAATATGGTAATGACAGAAGAGTATCATAAAAAAAGAGGGAGTTGTTGTGGTAGTGGGTGTAAACACTGTCCTTTTTGGCCACAATACATTAAAATGAATAAAGAGTTAAAAGAAGATGTTAAAGTATAAGGTCTTACAAATTAAAACCATCGATATTTATAATAAAGAATTATAAATGGCAGTAAAAACAATTAATATAACGTTTCCTTTTGAAACCTCACCTATTGGAAATTTTTTGAAGTTAAATAGAACATCAAAAGAGGCCATAAAGTCTGATATAACTCATCTTTTGTTAACAAAAAAAGGAGAGAGACTTTATAATAATGATTTTGGTTCGGGTCTATATACCTTTTTATTCGAACAAATTGATGAAAAAACAGTGACTGATATTAAATTAGAACTAACAGAAAGTATTGCTAAGTACATACCTAATGTAACAATAGACGACTTAATAGTGGAGTCCGACCCTGATAATAACCACATTAAAATTAACTTAGAGTACTCAATAACTAATACATCATTTGATGAGAGTGATACAATTGAAATTATTTTATAAAAATGGCTAGTCAAGGAATTAATTATAACGCACGTAATTTTGTAGAAGTAAGATCAGAATTAATAAATTTTGTTAAACAATATTATCCTGATTTATTTAGTGATTTTAACGATGCTTCGGTAGGTCAAATGTTATTAGAGCTTAATGCTGCGGTAGCTGATATGCTATCTTATAACACAGATAGAACATTCCAAGAAACACAAATAGATTATGCTCAGGAAAGGTCTTCTGTATTAGCAATAGGACGTACTTTAGGATTAAATATACCAGGAGTAAGACCTAGCGTTTGTTTAGTAGATTTTACGGTAACTGTTCCTACACTAGGAGATAGTTTTAATAATGAGTATGCTCCCATATTAAAATATGGGTCTCAGGTAGAAGGAGCCGGACAACTATTCCAGGTAGACGAAGACGTTAATTTTGCTTCACCACTTTCAGCGGGGGGAGTACCAAATAGGTTAGTATTACCTAATAAAGATAGTAATGATGTAATAGTATCTTATAATATTGTAAAAAGAGAGGCGGTAATTAATGGTAGAAGTAAGGTTCTAAAAAGGAATATTAGACCTGAGGATGTGACACCATTTATGGAAATAATATTACCAGAGACTAATGTTACTAGTATAGAACAAGTTAAGTTAGTTGATGGATTAGACGCTGTGGAACCATCCCTATCAGAATTCTTAAAGTTTGAAAATAGTTTTTATGAGGTAGAATCTTTGGCCGAATCACAAGTTTTTATGGAAGATAAGAATAGACAGAGTGATAACGGGGCAATAATTCCTGGTAAATGGGTAAATGTAGATAAGAGATTTGTAAAAGATTACACAGATAAAGGATTTTGTAGATTAACTTTTGGTAGCGGTACACCAAATGCACAACCTCTGGTGGATTACATTAATAATAATTCATTGAGTCAAATAGATAATGTACTTAATAATAAGAGTCTAGGGGAATTACCTAAAGTGAATTCAACAATATTCGTTAGATATAATGTAGGTGGAGGAGAGTCGTCTAATGTAGGACCAAATGTTTTACAAAATAAGGGAGTAGTATATCTAATAACACAAGGTAGTTCAGCTCAGAGTAATGAGATAGTAGAATTATCCCTAAAATGTAATAATCCTACCCCAGCAATTGGTGGGGCGGATAGCCCATCAGTCGAGGAATTAAGACACTTAATAAAATATAACTTCTCAAGTCAAAATAGAGCGGTGACAGTAAGGGATTACTACACTCTCATTACAAAAATGAGTAGTAAATTTGGAGTACCATATAAAAGTGCAATAGGAGAATCACAAAATAAGATAGAGATATCAACACTAAGTCTGGATAGTAGTAGGAAGTTAACAGCGGTGTCAACAGATACACTTAATGATAATATGTCAAGATATTTGGCAAATTATAGGATGATAAATGATTATATAACTATAACTTCGGGGAAAATTATAAATATATCTATGGCAATTTATTGTTATATCGATAAAAACTTTAATAAGTCACTAGTTATTTCTCAAATGATTAATACCGTTAGTGGATACCTGAGTGTGACCAATCAAACAATGGGGCAGAATATATATTTATCTGACCTGACAAGAGAGTTAAATAATATTGATGGTGTTCTAAACATAGTAGAGTTTAAGGTCTATAATAAAATTGGTGGTAAGTATTCCCTTAATATAGCACCACAAGAACTAGAACCAACAACAAACGAAATATCCATCAAAGAAAGTCTTACGCTATTCGGGAACTTTAATACAATGTATGAGATAAAATACCCAACCACTGATATTCAAGTATTCGCAAAGTAAACTCGTTTACTTTCTGCAAATTATTAATAAAATAATATTTATTAATAAATAAACTAAGAAGTAAACTTATGGGGGACAATCGAACAATACATTTAGTAACAAAAGAAGGTACACAATCAGTTAATATAGATCTAGAGCAAGATTTTGATTTTCTAGAGATATTGAGTCTTCGTATAACACAACAAGAGGCTTATAGAATTTTTTGTGCAAACTATGGAGTTTTAGTAGGTAAGGTAAGGGCAAATGGAGGATACCCCATTAAGAATGCAAAGTTATCTATTTTTATTCCACTAGACGATGTAGACTCAAGAAATTCAGTTATAACAAATGTATACCCATTCTCAACACCAACAGACACACTACCAACAGGACAAAGATATAATTTATTACCCAGAGATAAACAATTAGCAACTCCGGCTGATCACACTCCTGTAGGGTCATTCCCATCCAAATACGACATAATGGTAAATGAAACATTATTATATGTTCATGAGAAATATTATAAGTATACAACCACGACAAATGAGAATGGAGACTATATGTTTTTTGGATTACCCATTGGAACACAGATAGTTCATATGGATGTGGATTTAAGTGATATAGGGAATAATTCTGTAACACCAGCTGATTTAATGAATATGGGGTACTCCGAGTCATTATTCGAATCTGATGCAAAATTTAAGAGATCCAATGACTTAGATCAATTAGCTCAGATAGTTGGGATGAATAAAACAGTATATATTAGACCTTTTTGGGGGGATGTTGATGAGTGTGAATATGGTATTACTAGATCTGACTTCGACACCGCAAGATTTGTTTTCCCTAAATCCTATTTAATAGGGAATGTATATACTGACGCAAGTGCATTAGAGAATAATTCTTTTATTCCTAAGTCATGTTGGCAAGAAAGTATAAATCATTCAAAATCTGGTGTGGGAGTTAAGGGAGGAGTGTCTAGAGTAGTTAGAGCAGATAGTCTCAGGACGCCAGAAGATGTTGCTAGTCAGGGGGAGTCAGTTGGACATGTTGGAGTGATAGAGGCTTGTAGGCTAACAGCAAATGGTAGAACTGAATATGTGGGTAAATGGACAACAAAAGTAGATGGGTCTTTCATGATCCCATTACCCCTAAATTTAGGAAAAAAGATTTGGGACGAAGATTCACAAAGTTGGGAAGATGATGAGGATGAAGGATTTGCCACCTTCGCAGATTACAGGTTTAAGGTATATTGGGAAGGTCAAGGGGATGGAGGTAATGAATCAGGAGTACAAAACATATATGATAAAGAAATGTCAAGTTTCGAATTCGTTGCAGGGTCTGGAGGAGCAGACCAAGCTGGTACAAGTGGTACAGGTGATGTTTGGGCGGCTTTATCTCCTAATATTAATGATTATGGATTCTGGTATCAGACTTTTTATAGTAACTATAATAAAGCAGAATCAAAAACTAATAGAGGAGTCCTATTCTTACCAAACCCATATATTGAAACAAACGCTTCAGGAATTGAGGAGGCAAACGCTTATACATTCTTTGCCGAACCAGATTCATTAAATGCTTATTCAGCACCATTTAATATGAAGGATCAATTCGGTAACCAACTAGGAAGATGGTCAAATTATACGAGAATGAGATTAAGTGCGTATTATACAGTTGCACAATATTTTAATTATGTAAGTGATTATGATGTTGCAGTACCAGGTAGAAAGCAGGAGGGTTGTTATAGTGAAGGAATACTTGGAAGTTGGTATAATGGAATTTATGATCCAGTATACTCCACCCCAAATGTTCAGGATTATGGACAAGGAGGTCCCGACTGGAACAATCAAAGCATAGGGACTAACCCTTGGATAATTTCAAGAAGTTGGGTTGAGGCAGATAATAATGAATTAAGACAATTTCCAGTTAACTATATTTTTAACAAATACAAGAGAAAAGACCCAAGATGGCAAGGAATACACCTAGAAGGTGACGAATTATATTTGAAAGATTATGGAGGGTTCATATCCAACTATACAACGTCTTCATTAGACATCTACGCCGCTTTTAATATGGGGGCCAAACCCCCCAACGGACAAAATAAGGATGGAAATGTAGGTTGCCACCCGGACTGGGCTAGTACAACAGGTGGATTTAGAGGTAATGGTAGGCCTCAAGGTTCATATTGTGAGGTCCCTAGTGGTGGAGATTGTTGTAATCCCACACAGGTATTATTTTGTGAAACCGGTGCTTGTGATTGCACCAACGCATGTTATGGAGCAGTACAAGCAGGACCTTCATATTGTACCTCAAGTCTGTGTTTTGGTTTAACAGATGGAACGAATGGCGTCATAGAGGGATATATGGACCTTAGCCCAGTAAATTTTTACCATATAGACATGGATGGGGCTTCAGGGAGTGGAAATGATTTATTTTTTAATAGTACAATAAACGAATGGGAATCAACCAATACGTTGGATGGTTGCAAAGGATGTGTGAGTGTGGACACAGTATGGGAAGATATGGCAAGGTGGGGAATGTATGGAAGAGCCGGTTCTATATTTAATGAGGACGCTACCCCTTATTCGTGGGTTATGCCCGACGGACAAACCCCAAACTATGACCCAAATCAAGGAGTTAATATAAATGGAACAACAACATGGGGTAATATGAGAAATGCTCCAGTACCCACAGCAAGAGGATCAAATAAAGTTACAATGGTTGGTGATGGGGTAACTGAGAATACTTCTATTATGGGAAATTCTATGTGTGGTGGATTTATTGCCCCAGTATGGGGGAGGTATGCCTTAAGAGCTCGTATACCTTATGGGGGTGCCGCGCAAAATTACGCTGGTGTAGTTGGTTTACATTATTGTGACACAACAAGAAAAAATTGTGATGAAAACGCTAATTGGAGTTATTCAGCTGCGACTTCACAATTCTTTAATACTCCTAAGGATAGATCATTTACAGCTTGGGCGGAATTTGGCGATAATACAGCGTGGTCAAGTTACTATTGTCCTTCATTTATAGGAATGTCGGAAGTAGATAGTCACTGTCTCGGATTGGCAAAAAATGAAGTCTTCGGACAAGATAATACCAGCTCTTTAGGAACTGATGGTTCAGGAGGAGGATATGTTAGTTGGGAGGTGAGACTAAAAGAAGGTATGGCCGTTAGATTGGGGGTAAAAAATGTCATGGCTAATTCGGGTGGTGTCGGTAGCTGGTGTACCATTGGAAGTAATTGTACTAACAATGCAATGGCAATGGGAATTCCTACATTTTCACGCTCATCTAGCATCAGCACTAACTACCAGTATCTTCAACTTGCAGTCACTCACTTTTGGGATGGAGGAAAAGGAGTTGATTTTCTTCCAAATTATAAAAGAGAGATAGGAGAACCAATACACGGATCATTATATTTTCCACAATATTATGTTGGTGCTAACAATGATGAATGTTGTTCTAGGTCAAATGGTGATTTTGAAGGGTACACCCAAAAAGCACCAGAAGAAAAACATAAAGTAGGAGTATGGGAAAATTTTTCCTTATTATATGCGGGTAGTTATTATGAGATTGACGGGACCGTTAATCTTGAAAACTACACATCAGGACAAGGTGACCCATTAGGAGGGGCACCAGTAAGAAACGGTAAATATTATAATACTAGAACAATAGGAAATACAGATATTATCGAGATAACCAAAGAGACTCCCAACTTTAGACTAGGCCCAAACCAATGGTCTAGTTTAGATATGGATTTACCCAATACTTCAGTTAATTTAAGTTCTGACTATGACTATTCTTTAATTCTAAACAAAGAAGATTACGGACCTTTCTTCACCAATGAAGATAACCAATCTTGGCCATCAACATATGCTGGGGGTATGGAAGAACTAAAAAAGAAAAATTTTGCACCATATGACTGGTTAGATTTTAGATTGGCACAACAATATCCCGCACAATTTGACATTGATGAGATAAAGACAGAAGCCATTGCAGGACCAGGTAACATAAATAGTTCTTGGGATTGGATGAATACTGGTAATTGGGGAGCTGGTTCTAACCCATTGATTTATCCAGTACCATTTGCTTATACCAGTACCTATCTTAATCTTATTGACTCCAATTATCATGTTTTCAAATACGATATCCAGGGGTTTTCCCAAGGAGGTTCCGGAACAACCTTGAGAGGAAGCTGGCCATGGTGGTATAATTGGCTAAGACCAATACCAGAAAATTGGTATGATAGTAATACTTTTTGGTGGAAAGATATTTACACCCTTTCAACCGAATATAAAGAGTTAGACGGTACAACAGTAGGAGCTAATAGTCCAACAACTCCTTGGGCAGACGGTGAAACTTATGATAACGACTATGGTACTCAGAGAACACAAAACATTGGTAGAAAAGGGTGGAGTAGAACTATTCTAAACGCTTACCCTAAGCGAAAATATTATTATTTCGGTCTTAGGAAAAATCGATGGACGGCTTTAGACGAACTAAAAGATGTGTTAGGGAATGTACAAACGATATACTAATGGAAAGAAAAAAGATATTAAGAACACAAGATAAAAAAGCGGGAGCTATAGGAGTGGGATACAACCAGAGTGTTAACTTTACTAATACAAATAAACCTTTACCCACTGGAGAGGTGATTAAAATAGTTAGTCAAGCAGAACAATTCTTTACTGAGAGAAAAGAATCAACAACATACCGACTAACTGCTACTTTAACACCATTATTTTATCTACCCCAACAATACTATTGGATTGGTGCTAATTTATCACCAAGTAATGAATTTGCAGAAGTGCAGTCGACATCAGAAACAAGTGTATATAATACATTAAATTATTCATTACCTAATATTCTTACACCATCCTTTGCAGGAGGGAATCCAACCGAATATAATTTTGATTTAGATAAAACTAGTAATTGGGTAGGACATGTCTTATACGCTTATGAAAATGAGTATCTAAAATTATATACAATACCAGAATTTACTGCTAATTTGATGTTTCTTCCAGAACCTAATGATGCAAGATATGGAATAGATACGGGAATAAATGATTTAATATACTATGATATAGTGTCGTATTTAGATAGTGATTTAGACGGATTAACAATATCAGAATGGTTTAATGGTACGGATCATATTTTAGAAGAACCCCAATGGGTTGACGCAACTGGAGCCGTTGTTCCTGTTACTGATGAGAACGCCACCGAACTAACCTTCCCAAGATTAATAATAAGTAATCAAGAGTATAAAGGGTATACGCAAGATGGGATTCCTTTTCTTTTTAGTGTTCCAGTAAAAACAGAACAAGGATGGTACACGGCATTATATACACCATTTGAACATAATTTTGAGGAAGGAGATTGGATTTTTGTTAAACCATTAGTTACGATTGGGTATATAACACTAAACGGTAAATATGACACTTGTGACCCTACTTTATATGGGTTTAAGAGAGTAATTGGATCATCATGGGAGACGGTAGGAGATAAACACTCAAGAAACTATGTCATTATTGAACATAAAACTAAAAAACATTGGGATTGGGTATCTGGGGGTAGTGGTACAAATACCGCTGGGGAAAATTATCCATGGACTGTTGAGAGCTCACAAGGATTTATAAAAAAAATATCAAATTATTCACCAGAACTGATAAAAGAAATTACTGTTGAATTTATCAATATTACTCATTTTACTTTAATTCCTGCCCAACCAGATACTATTCTAGTTACATTAGGAGTATTAGAAACTGGTTTAAGAGTCGATGATAAAGTATTAATAACAATATCTGAGGAGGGATTAGGTACAGAACTTTATAAACAAAAAAGATCATCTTTATTTAATCTAAGTGGAATATATACTGTAGTTAGTATAGAAAGTCCGTTCTCTTTTACAATACGCGCAAGAGAGATTCAGGATAATATTGCATACTTCAATCAAACCCTAAGCCAGTTGGTACTTGGTGGGACAAATTATTATGTTGAGGTTTCAAGAATTGGGTCTACACCATCAGAGTACTACCTAAGAAAAGGAAAAATTATAACAAGTATTAATAATTTTGAGATTAATAAATTACCTTTTAGTAATAGTATATATAATGACCCTAATTATAATGTTGTAATAGACGAAGACATTAACATTGATAAAATAAAAGATAACTATGGGAAACCAATCTCTGAGTTATTCTTAATGTTAACTAAGAGAGCTGGTCAAAAAACATATGATTTTACCGATGTTGAATGTTTTTTTAGTTGGATGTTTAACTACTCCTCTATATTGGTAAAAACAGGAGATGGACTTGACACCGTATCAAGAAGAAGTGAAGACAACAATCTAAGTGGACATGTAAAAAACGTAAGTGGTGGATTTATGAGTGAATATAACGAGTACTTAGGTGATTGGTATTATATAGACTTCGTGGAATATAACAATACCCAACTTATTGAAACTCGAATAGAAAGATTAAAAAATAGATTTAACACAATAGGAAGGGAATGTCCAGATAATAAATGTGATGAAATTTTAATTGACGGATCAAATGGAGTTGATATTAACATATGGGGGGTATATACTAGTTATAATGCTGGAAGTTTAACATTAACAAATGGAGGTATGGTAACTGGTGCAGAACTAGACTCAAGTAGTGCGGGTCTCGGGTCAGCACAACCAGCAACAGGTAATTATATTTATACTACGGTTTTTATCCCTACAGAATTATGTAATTTACCAGATGATGGACTGTTACTAGAGTTTCAATTCACACAGGTTACATCTACGGGGGTAATTAGAATCTTAGGACCATCTGGAAACGAAGAGACTTTAGGGAATGGATTAACTGCTATGTTTGTTGGGGTTCCAGCTGATATAGATGGAACGGCTCAAACACTACATTACTCACTCACATTCAACCCTAGTACTTCTGGAATGTATAGAATATTGTTAGGTATAGTTAATTTTGAGGGAAGTTACCAAGCTAACACTGGGAATGCCTTCTCTCCACCATATACCGCTTATTTTAATAACATTAATTTAATGAGATATTATGGAACACCAAAATATGGTGGTTGGGTGTACGATCCTCTTGCCGATTATAAAATAAAACAATGGTCAAGCTATATAGAAACCGCAGATCCTTCAGTTCTAGGAATCCCTTATTGGGCTCAAGATGTAGATGGATTAATGGTCTGGAGAGACTTATTAGATGTTGGTTATTTTGAGGATGTTAACCAGACTTTAGGTGTAGACTATCCTTTCTTAAATGGAAAACATTATATTAATATAGATAAAACAATTGCGGTAGGGATAACACCATCTAAACTTGGGTTAAATAGTTCTACTTTTTCTACTGTAATTTATGGTTGTATGGATGACACAGCAATTAATTATAATCCTTTTGCTACATATCCTTGTGAAAGTAATGTACAACAAGGAGGTCCATGTGTTGAGGATGTTGACGGTATTATGCAAACAGGTCCAAATGGGATTAATCCTAATTTATTAGGATGTTGTTGTTCCTATCTAAGTGGAACAAATCCAACTAGCTCAGGAAATTACGGACAGGTATTTGCCACTCAACTAGAACCACTGATAGTTACATTTGATGCTACTATAAATAGCGGGACTGGAATGGCTAATGGACCAAACCCTGAATACCAAAAGGGTGACCAAAACTTTGGGTGGAACGCAGGTAGAGGTATATTCCCATATTGGAAAGAGGCGAGTTATTTTGGTACAAATTTTAGTGCGTATGATTTATCAAACAATTTTGGTAGCAATCCAGAAGGTCCGGCACGAGTTCGTTTGGCTGGTGTAGTTTGTGGAACCTCTAATCCTGTATTTAACGCAAATAGAGAGTCTGGATTCATCGCCTATGATATTTTTAGATATGAAAACTTTATAAACACAGTAGATTTTGATAGTTATTATGGTTCATTAGACCCAAATAATACAGGATCCTCCCAATTTGGTGTAAATAAAGGAAAAACACAAGGATTATTTGACAATGCTTTAACACCATATGGTGTTGAACAACAAGGACCTAGCTTTAATTGGAATAATACAAATAGTAATGGAGTGACATCCTGGACTTCTCAGATAACAGATGTTAATGGTACGACCGGTAATCCCCAGTATTTTGACCATAATCTTTTCGAGTTTTATACTTTTGATACAAGTCAATGTAACACTTGTTACGATAAAGGAGGTCCAGCTGGTAATGGAGGTTCCAGTACTAATGATTATTTAGCACCAAGACATGGGTGGCCAACAATGGTTGATCAAGATGGAAATGTAAATAATCCATCAGGAGTACCAACTTTTCAACAAACACCACCTTATGGGGGTACAGCTACACAAACAATAGGGTTTGGGATTGCTAATGGAAGATCTGGGATAATAGAAGATTCAATACACGCTGCGGTCCCTGGAGGTGTTAACATTGTTGGACATCGACTACAGGGTACACCAGATGTTTGGAGATTCTTTTATGGTCAATGTACACAGACGTGGAAAATTACAAACTTCCCCACTAATCTTTATAATGAGTGGCCTAATTCTAATCCTGGTTGTAGCACCTGTGCTGCTGGTAACCCTTATCCAAGTCCTCCACCGTACCCTTCTGAAAGTTGGACTAACGCAAGAGCAGGGAATATTTTGGGCAAATGTGATACCACCAGTGGTTGTGAAAGTGATTGTGGATGTCTAAATATAGATGGAGGGAATAGATGGCTTGAGTATGACGCTATGGGTACTTCACAACCATCAACTGCGGGTAATCAAGTAAAAAACTTCACACAACCTTCATATTATGCACCAGAAATACCACTAAATATGAAATATACTTATGAATTTAGAGGAAGGCTTAATATTGAAATGGGACTTAATTATGATGGGTATGAACATTGGTATAACAGCACTAATATCGACCAAGGATGGTCAGTGGCTGGATCGTGGTTAGGGGCTCCACCAATAGTATGGAATAATCCAAATATGAATGACGGGTCTTCTTCTTGGGTTACAGGTCCTACAGTGCTTTCTCTAGGTGCTGCTAAAACATTAGCTTTTAACATGTCTCAAACAGACGCTTATCAGAAATATACTAGATTATATTCAGGTTTCTGGATAGGTATTGTTTCTGAAAAATGTGGAGTAGCTGGTCCAGGTACAGGAAGTGATTATTGTACTTATATCTACGACCCTGACGATGGAACAGCAGGAGGGTCCTCAAACACACCACCATTCTATCAATCTGAAGGATATAATTCATTTGTTAATAAAAAATGGGATCACGGTTGTGGAGGTTTTGACATTAATGGAATACCGGCGGTTAATAAAATGGCGTATAGTCCATGTAGAGATACAGCTAGTGGATATGCAGATTGTGATCTTTCTGATCAAGATAATCCTAATTTTGATCCGTTTAATCACACAGGTTTTGCTAACTATTTACCAAGTTGTGGAGAAACGAATACAACTTCAAATAAATCAGATTTCCAAAAAAGATGGTCACAAAGTTTTAAGTCGGCACCAATACCAATGCATCAAGGTGACAAAGCTTTTATCTTTATACGTTCAGTAGGGGGGACTCTAAGAGATAATAATGTACAGTTTGATGGGTTTGGGGTAGAATCATCTACCTCAGGTGGACAACAAATAACAATGTTACCTACCTATTGGTCGGCTAGAAATGTTGATCAAGTAACAACATAAATATATTATGAGTGATATACAAAAATATAAATTAACAAATACAGGAAAAGAACGTAATATTAATATACAGATCGAACAAGATTTTTTTCCAACCGACAACACCGAAAAAGTAAAAGAAAAGATAGATAAAATCACTCAATTAGAGATTAATCCTATTGATGACTGGGAAAGAACAAAATATACTCTAAAATGTGAGGAAGGTGGAAATGTGAGTGATAACTTAAATGCAGCGGCTGGGTGTTACACTATTCAGATGAATATGTGGGCAGGTGATTTGACCATTCCGTCTATGACAACAAAATGGCATGAAGCCGGGATATTTAATTTACAAGATGTTGCTTATAAAACGGCTCGATTTATAGGAAGTTATGTTAGATTGTCTTACTTTACAACACCACATCGAGAAACTCAGAAATTAATATCATACGCTAATATACAATTAACGCAAAGTGACACTTCTTACATTAATATTTGTAAATCACAACAAGGATCCTTTCTATATTATTGGAAATCTGAAGAAAAATTAAACACAACAGATAGTAGACTCTATATGAAGGTCGAGTTCTTTAATTCAGCAAAGGGAGTGGTTCACACATTAGGTAGAAGTTTTACTGAATCGGCTACTGGTGAATTCTATATTGATTATTGGAATGAAAAATTTGATTATGTCCCAGTGTTATTGGACCCAGCAACACGAACTTATAGATTTGAAACAAGTATGGTGGAGTTGGATACGACTGCGTGGTATAACCAATGGGTAATATCAGATGCGGCGGGGGACCCCCTTCCCAGACTTGCTAATTACCTAACTGAAAATACTTATAATTTAGGATGTGAAATGGACTTATGGGAGAAAAAATTAACTAACGTACCAATGGCATTATATACAGGATATCAAATATAAAATATTAAAAATGGAATCAGGAAAAACAAGAACATATATATTACCTCCTTTACCTAAGGTCCAGGCACCAACAGTAATTCAAGTGGAACCACAACCACAAGATATGACTGGATTTGCGGCGTTTATACCAAAAGGAGTTAAAGCATATATTAAACGAATGAGAAGGTTAAAACCAAATTATTCTATCGAAAACCTAAAAATAGCATACAGTGGGGGAACAATAACTCCTTTTTACGAAAGATAATAAATGGAATACATAAAAAGAAAAATATCAAGAGGTAGTTTATTAGGTGATAGGACTAATATGAGACGAGCGATTCTAAATCCAGAACCTTTATACTCTAATGGAATATATCCCTATCCTTGTATAGACACAAATCAATCTATGGATGATTGTATTGAATCTCTCTATATTGATGTTGACGCTGATGGAATTAAGGACTGGTTTGTTATTCCTCCTACATGGTTTGGTGGTAATATGATAACTGATGCGTATCAGGACTGGGAGTTAGATATCGATGAAAAAATTATGGAACTATTTAATGATTTTATTGATGACGCTTTTTATGATGATTTTGAAATGGGAACCGCTAGGTGGTATGGGGGAAGTGAAGAATATGATACAAAATTAATATGGAACCAATACAGTCCATATATCGTTATTCCAGGGAATAATAATATTAGATTAGAGATTACTGATATTATCGGAGGGGCAGTCCCAAATACCGGTAAGTTACTTTTACAAACACCATCAGTTAATCCTTTATTATCCCCAGGGGTTATGGATCCTTACGCCTTAAACCAAGGAATAGATTTATCGGCAGGTGTAAATTATAGATTATCAGTAAATATAATGAGTAGAGTTCGTTCACATAAAGATTATATTGATGATATCTCCACATCAAACGTAAATCAGGTTGAAATAATGGGAATTGATATGATAAGCCAAAATTTAGTGTATTTTACTTGGTCCTCAGAAGATATTCCCTATTATCCTAATAGAGACACTATCACAACTACATTTACAGCGCCTTCAGGGGGTAAATATTGGTTTACCATAGTGGTTAACAACTCTCCGGGACCAACAGGAGTGGTAAATATGGTAGGAGACTTTATACAAATAGACGATTTCTCAATCTCACTAGAAAATACACCTAGTGGACAGAACAGTTTTAACTCAGTAAAAAGAAAAGTATTTGGATTCTTCAAAGGATTTAACATATTACCAACTGCCTATAATATAGAATTATATAAACATAATTTAACGGGATATCTTCTAAATTCCGACCCCATAGACGTAGATGAATTACCTTTAGGGGTGTACGGTTCTCAAACGTACGATGATTTAGGGAACCAAGTCGATTATGAATTAACTAACCCTCCTTTAGGTGTAATTCCTTTTTACTATCTTGGTTATAATCTTTATGGTGCAATAACTACTAATGTACAAGGTAATACCTTAACGAATGATGGGTATTTGTATTGTAGTGGTGCGGATTTAGGACCGTGGGACGGAACGACCAACATATATCAAATAGGGGATGTCGTAGAAGACACTGGAGGATCATTATGGTACTGTAATCCTCTTGTTGCTGAAGAGTGTAATACATGCGCACCAGAAGATGATTGTGGATGGGTAAAATGTTTAAGTTTATTGGCGTATGGTGGAGGAACTTTGAACATCAATATACCACTTTACCAAGATATAAAAGACATGGGGATTTATAGGGATCTAATTCATCCTGGTATTGCAGAGGAATGTGCTGGAAGTATTGAAACTTTAACTAAGGACTATAAATGTCCAATACCTTATTATATACAAGATGGTGGAGAAGTTATGTTTTATGACCCAGTAACAACTAAGGAGATAGTAATTGGAAGGCCATGTTGTGAGGATTATAGTGAGTATGGTTTTGTATGGTGGAATGGTAAGTGTTATCTAGACTACGGTAATGATTTACAGGGACAAGGAAAAGAATTATTTACTCCTCCTTACAGTACCCTATTTATGGGGAGAGGTGATAACGGAATGTTATATTCTGATAGTGGTCTTCAGTCACCAGACTATGTACGTATAGAACCTGGAATTGGTGGTTATGGTACTATAATACAAGATAGTGGAGAAAGAGTGTTATTGTACACTCCTTTAATAAATGATATTATAGATGGGGCAACGTACATCTTTAAGGCTGCCCTAACAATGCAAAATTATAATAGTCAGACTTTAAGTACAATAAAACTAGGGGCAACAGGGAAACTTGATCCAGATTGGGGTTATATCTATTTCGAAGATTTTGAAATGGGAGAAGATGATGATTTACAACCAGGGGTGATTACTACCCCAGGAGCGACAGTTATAGACGCGGCAGTAGATGGTATATATACAATAATAACCGATGACTTCCCAGGATTAGCGATGAATTTAATAAGGTCTCTTGAACAAAATAGGACATATAGAGTAAGGTTTGGTTATGTTGGTCTAACCTTAATGGGGGGTCTAACTCCATATACCCCACCAGTTGATAATATTCTTTTTAATACTGATCTCCGTCTTGAGATTTCTGAATACCCTGGTGGTACAACAGTAATACCTTTGATGTTCTATGGAGGGTCAGGAAATTATGATATTGAGGCAGTCTTTACCCCACCAACAACAGGTACTTATCTGATACAATTATTAGTTGCTAATCCACAAGGAGTATTTGTCCTTGGAGATTTTTATGGTTTTGGATTAGACTATTTTTCAATTGATGAGATGCCATATAACTATACAACAGATAGTAACACATTAGTTACCCCAAGAAAAGTATGGTCCAGTAACTCTTTTGATGCAGCCGACGGACTACAAACAATAGAGTTAGAAAGTGAAATTACAATCAAAGGAGCAACAGATTTAAGTCTAAGAGTAATATGTGATATTAAAGAACAGATAGTTAATAGTCCTTTAACTTTTGACCTAGTTGTAAAAGAGTTTTCCTTAAAATACCACCAAAAACCAAATTTCTTAGGGTGTAAACCAACTCATTTTCTTAATGAAGTAAGTAATACCTTTACACAAGAAATTAGCACAGCTATCCCAACCATTAATCCTGGTTATGGTTTTATGGAACCAGGTATTCCCGGGGCAATTTCCCAAATTACCTTTGGGTCACCTTATGGGGCACAATCAATTCAAGGAAATGACATACAAACTACATCAGCTCCCTATGTAAGACCAGTATTTGGTACTGATTATAGAATAATTCCATCGGGACCAAGGGATACAAGTGCTCAGTGTGAAACCTCACAGTTTATTGTGGGATGGTATTGTAATCTTAATTATTATCTTGAACTTAATGGAATACCAGTTCAACAACCTGATGGTTCTCTAGGGATTAAAGGTTGTGTAGGTTCTCCAGTGATGATTCCAGGTGTTACCATGTATTCTACAGCGGCAGATTGTGTACAACAAAGTGGTTGTATAGATATAATTGGGTGTATGAATGAAGATGCTACTAATTACAATCCATCAGCGACAGAACCTTGTTTTGATTTAGATAATGTCCCGGGTAATAGTTATGTTTGTGAATGTGGGATGTATGGGACATGTACAGACCCAACAGCAACATTAAGTGACGCACAATATTCCGGTCTCTGTTTTGGAAATCAAAATATGTGTACCGATCCAGCTCAATGTAACTCTAATTGGATACCATTATTAAATGGAGGTCATTGTTGTGAACTTGAAGACTCAGATTGGGGATGTATGGACATGAATTCAGAGGATTGGACACCTAATATGGAATTCGATGCGGGGGAGTATATGTGTCACTATACACCAGGATGTCCAGACCCCACAGCAAGTAACTATCTAGATCCTATATCTGGTTGTATTCCAGATGTAGGACCAAATGGTAATGTATATAGTTGTACTGATTGTGAGGGAAATCCTCCCTCTTCAGTTTGGGGATTAACCGCACAAGGTGATAATACCTGGTTAGGGTTAACACAAGGACAATTATTATACCCAAGTGCAATAATACCTGGAACTTTAGGTGATACCAGTTGTTGTTATTTTGATGCCATTAATGATATGCCAGTAGGGTGTAGTGATCCAATGGCACTTAACTTTAATGACCCAATTAACTATCCAGGTAATATAGATTGTGCAAATGCAATTAATAATGGAGATCCATGTTTTGATAATGGTACTTGTATATATGGAACCCTATTTGAAGTATGGTGTTGTGATTTTGTAACGTCTTCAGTATGTGAAGATTATAGTTTATATAATCAGGCGTCTTACGATAATTTAATGAACTCTGCGGGTGGTATGTGTCATGATCTTCAGAATGATTGTATAGGTATGACTCCATGTACAAGTTAAGAAATATAAATTATGAATAAAAATAAAAAAATAGGATGTTTAGATGAAACGGCATTAAATTACGATGAAAGTGTAGGAATTGCTTGTGATAGATGTTGCATAACGTCAGAACAAGACGACAATATAAGAAATATTCTTGATTTTATGTTATATGGTAAAAGAGACAAAAATAAACCTATAGACTATTCAACATACGCTGTGTCAAAATTAGATGGTCAACCAATCTTTAACATACCTTCACAAGCAAAGGAATATGGGTTACAAATAGGGTGTGTAGGTTTTCATGAACATATTGTAAGAGGAAAAAAATTCTATATGGCATGTTCTTCTCATGAAAATGCTCTTGCAGAAGATAAAGTAGAACCAACATGTGAAGACTATATTGAGAATATAACAACGAGTGGGGTTATACAATGGTATAGGTCTACAACAATGGAACAACAAGTAAAATTTTGTGAGGAAAAAATAAGTGAAGGGTATAAATGGGATCGTATAGATAGAATATGTGCGATACCAGGTGAGGAGAACACAAATATAGGGAATCACCAAATAATTGGATATTTAGACAATATACCTGTTTGGTATACCAAGGGAGCGGCTTTAGAATATGCAAATGTAATAAAATGTGATGGGTATCATGGGCATAATTTAGATGGTACAACAGGTTATATGGCTTGTGAAAGTCATGATATTATAAAAAAGAAAATATTGGGAGTAGAATGTAAAGGAACTCGAAAAATGTTAGATGGAACACTATCATTTATACAATTAGGTCCGACAAATACCTCTAAATTTGGGGAGGCTTGTTGTTTAGAACAAGCACATCTGGGATATTTATGGAATGGAAGAGGTTGCGTTAAAAATCAGATGGAGTTAACGTGGTCGTGTATTAATAATTTAACAACAGAAATCTATGATGGTACTGGTGATTATAAAACATTTGACGAATGTCTAATGTTCTGCGAAAAAAATAAAAGATAAGTATAATGGCACAACCAGGATGTATTGATGAATTATGTTTAAGTTTTGATTTTACCACTTATCCTTATAGTGGACCAATCAACTCATACTTTTACGAAAGTGTTGATAATAATATGGGTAATTTCTGGGGACTACCAACCCCAGTGGTAGGTTCTTTTAATCCATTTAGTTTAGGATCTGATATATTAATTGGTACTAGTGCGGCTGGGATGACATCAACCACTACTGGATTAGACACTTCCTACGAACTATTTTATTTCCAGGGAGGTAGTTTTTTATCGGTTCCATTATCAACTCCAATTCTTACACCAAATACCTATATTGTTAGGGTAACTTCTACATCTGAAATAGCAGATGATGGGTCGGCTTGTGTTTATGACTTTTCTTTTGCAATAAATAATAGTTATGATTTTATTCCTTTTGTGATGGGTGGTTCTACAGGAGCAAATGGTTGGTGTAACGCATGGGGATGTACCGAAATAACATCACCTAACTATATTCCAGGGGCAAATGCAAATGATGGTTCTTGTGTTTATAATATGGATGCGGACCCTTATGGATGTACAGATCTTAACGCATGTAATTATGATTTCTTAAAAACTATTGACGATGGAAGTTGTAACTATGATTGTTATGGATGTACAGATAATAATGCTACCAATTGGACTACATCAGCAACCATAGCCTGTAATGGACTTTATAACTTCTGTGTCAATATGGGAGTCTCTAACTGTTGTTGTAATTATAATGGACAAACTTATGGGTGTACGGACTTCTTAGCAGATAACTATGACTCAAGCGCTTCATTTGAGGATGGAAGTTGTACCTATACCACCGAAGGGTGTACAGATTCTCGAGCAGATAATTATAATCCTAGTTATACAACTGATGATGGGACTTGTAGTATTGGTGGGTGTACAGATGTCATGGCTTCAAATTGGAACCAAGAAGCAACCTTTGATAATGGTTCTTGTGTGTATGATAATTGTAAATATGGATGTACCGATACAACATCGTCTAATTACGATGCTTATGCAACTTGTGATGATGGGTCTTGTATGGGTGGATGTTGTGGAAAAACAAATTTAGGTAATTTTATAATTACAGGGACTACAGAAAGTAAAATAAATAGGATTCTATGGCTCGGAACGGCCATAGGGGTTGACCCAGGTGGGGCAGTACAAAATAATATAACTATCGCACAGACTGATGCAAATATGACAGCAAGATTTGGAGTTAATGACTGGTATCCTTTAGTTAGAAGAGTCCCATCGTTAGGAATGAAGAATGGATGGACGCAAGTAACTCCTGGAGTTGTAACAGCATATACTATCGATAACATACATTATTGGGATTATGCTGGTGCAGGTACATTTTTTGCAGTGGAGATGAAAAATTGTTGTCCAGGATGTCTTTATCCAGATATAAAAGAAGAGTGGACAATGGGACATGTTTTCCCTCCACAAATAGAAAATAATGTATTTATAGATAGAGGGATTGCTTCTGTTTTTGAAGAACATTATAGATTAACGGAAATTAAGACTTTGGAGGATTTTGATATTTACCAATCAGGGTTTTTCAATATAATAAAGTAAAAAATAAAAAATTATTAAATGGCAACAGGTAATTATGGAATAAAAAGACCAGCAGATGTATCACCAGCAGACATCGATATGTATATACATTATACACCAAGTAGAGATTCAAATTTTACTAATAGCTTTACAAAAGTAAACGCAAGCGAATTTTTAACAACTTTTAACAAACCAACATCAGGAGGGGCGATTGGTGGGGTACTAGAAGGGTTATATAATTTAACCTTAGCACCAAATATATTTAACGCTAGAGGGGTATATACCATAGTTTTGAAACCAAGAGAAATCATCAAAACAATAGTCGATTGTGGTAATTTAGCCGCCCTACCAGAAGTAAAAGGAATAGTGCTTGATAACTCTAATCTTACATCTGAAGCGGTAAATGGAGGATTAGTTGGGTACAGAATTGAATATTATGACCAAGCAAGTAATTCTAAAATAAGAAATCTTTTCAGGATTGTAACATCATCAAATTTAGCAGAACCAGTTAATCAACAGTTATCAAATACAACTCAAAAAGCAATAAGATATAGTTTTAATGATGGAGGTAGTCTCCTATTTCTAACCTTAACTCCAAGTTCAGCACCTAATGTTAAACCTAACGCAGAACCTTTTCTAGGACAAACCGGACAAATGATATCTATCTCTAATACATTTTTTAATCCAGTAACAATAGAAATAGAACTAACAGAACATGATTTTGATACATTAGGAACAGGGTTATTTGGTAACCAAACAAAATCGATTCAAGACGGTATCTATACAATTTACGACTCAAATGATGATATCTATAAACAGTATAATCTATTTGAAATTAAAGACACATTTAATGAATCTCTATATGAAGTTAGAGAACAACGTACAAATGTCGATACAACCAAAACTTTTAATAATATAACCTCGTTATAATGGCATATAAAAAAGTAATAGGTAATTATCAATCTAACTCGGACTTCACACCAGGTTTAGTAGGGTACCAAATAACAGAAGGTAGTATAACTATATTTAATAGTTTTTATACTACAGCTAATGATGCGTCCAAAAGTAATGTTTTCTATGAAACACAGGGATTTTCTCAAGCGGTTTCATTGAGTAATTTAGGTATTACATCGACACAAGGGCAAACACTTCTCGATAATAACTTAAAACTAATCTTAAATCTAGACCAAAAAGACTTATTTAACTATACTTTATTTGGGAGTCTAAGAGAACACATAAAATCAAGTATTACTAATATAATAAGGAAGTGGCCAGCTTCTTTATACGTTAACAAGACAGTTAGTGGGTCAACTCTAAACACAGTTCTAGAATATGTTTATGATCCATTAACAAATCGTTCAGAATTCAAAGTCCCAGTATCAACAATAAGAAATAATTTTGATATTAATCTAGATAACTCACCTAACATATATCAAGGATATAGTGGAATTAGAATGATGGGAATAGATTATTATAAATATGTTATAAAATTTCCAATAACTGAAACATTAATACAAAATAGCCCAGGGTATGCTAATAATGTACCAGAACTCCCAATAATTGGATATACTGGGATATCAAATCTTTCAAAAGATTACGTTTATTTCAAAGTTAAAGGAAATCCTTTTACTGGTACCACAACTTCACCTGGTGGAGGGATAATGTCGGCAAATTTTCACATAAAACCAAATAATCAGATAGTCGAAGAATTTTTCTCTAAATTAAAAAATTTAGATAGTTTTTTATTAAATAGAGAAACAATCCCTATTTTTACGTCAAAATTTACAGTACCTATGGAAGGTAGTGGGGGCGGATTTATAGAAACACCTAAAAAATACACTTGGCCAACCACAGATGGGTATAATATAGATATTAATACCACAAAATATCAAACATATCTTATGGGGTTATTAGAGTTATCAAGCTCTTACGACAATTATAAAACAGATCTAGTGTCTAGATTCTTCACAACAGAAGCAATAAAAGAATTCGATACCTCTAATAATAGAATACAAAAATTACTAAGAATATATGGTCGTGAATTTGATGAGGTTAAGAGATATATAGATGGTTTAGCTTTTGCTAATCGTGTTAGTTATAATAAGAGTAATAATATACCAGATCAATTAGTTAAGAACTTTGCGAGAACATTGGGATTTGAAACTATTGATTTTAATGACCAAAGTAACCTACTAGAATCTTTTTTTGGGGGAACAACAAATCCCATTTTTTCAGGAACTTCAGTAAGTATGACTCCAGTGGAGTTTGATATTGAGTTATGGAGACGGTTGATTGTAAACGCTGGTTATTTATTTAGATCAAAAGGGACACGGAAGATTATAGAATTTTTCTTAAAATTTATAGGAGCTCCAGAGTCATTGATAGAATTTAATGAATATGTCTACACAACAAAAGGTAAACTTGATACAGACATGGTTAACCAGTCTATTCACTACTTAACCAATACGATTGGTGATACAGGCCCGGTATCAGTCGAATTACCAATGGATGGAGATGGATATCCTCAAGTACCAACCCATGATGATAATTTCTATTTCCAAATGAAAGGTGGGTGGTATCGGGAAACCAATACTATTGGAGCTAATTCGCCACATATGGGTCCTTATGATGGAGGACAAGAATATTTTGATAGGTTTAGGTGTTTTACAGATATTTCTGGGGCCTCGATTACCACAGCGACGGCACCAACAGGAACCATACCAGAAGAAGATTTAACAATAGTGTTAGTTTCTAATGAATTAGGGTTAGAGAATAATTTTAATTATATAAAAAATTCTTTAGGAGCGGGCGTAGGGTTAGGTTATACGAATAGTACAGGTGGAGGAGGAATAGGGAAAGGTAATACACCAGGGGCCTGCGACCCTAGTAATCCACAAATATATTGTACATGGACTAATGTAAATGAGGCAATACAATTTGGTGGTGGATCGGTATATGTTTTTGAACATGTTGGGGAGGAGATTCCTGCAAATATGCAACAATTAGCAAAAGATTTATATGACGCAGGACAGGCAGTACTTACAATAAGTGACTACTCCCAACCGTCATTATACCCTATAACATCCGTAAGTGATCATATAATAGGTGAACCTTGGGGGTTTGTTGAAAATCCTTTCATTGACGCCTTAAATCCTTTAGGTCAAAGTTGGGCGGTTTCCCCATCAATGAGTACAGCACAAGGATGGAACATTACTGGAACCAAACCAGAAGCACAAACACTTGCATATAATGCACCTCCAAATGAGACGATTATAAACACAGTATACCTACACAATACCAACCAAGGAAGATGGGTACACTCACAAAATCCTAACTTATGGCAGGGAGGGGCCGGGTCACAGCAATTGTTCACCAATATAATGAACTTCTTAACAATGAGAACCGAAGAATACCGCCAATATTTTAATTTTGAGTGGAATGACTTATATGAACAAGAAATATACGTCTCCTGTCCTGGTTTCTCTTTAACACCACAAATCGATAATAAAAAATCTTGGGTTGCGAAAGATACAATAAACACAGTTAGAGATTGGGGTATTAGTGATAGTAACAGTGCAACAACTAACACAGTCAGAGACACTTATTACTCTGTAGGGGATAGTGAAAAGTTAGTCTTAAATACCAAGATGGTAGATGCCCATATTAATGTGGCTAAGGGGATAGAGTATGATGTGTACTCCTATATGAAATTGAGTGGTTTTCCGATAACTCTTAACTTTAATTATAATGAAAATATTAATGAAAATCTATGGCCAGTAGTTGGAGAAAATACTTACACCTCAAGAGGATATAATAGACAAAATTTAGGTACCAATTTTTATTACGGTTCTTCTTTGAGTGGTGCAGGGTTTACAGTAAGTGCCACTACTTTCGCCCAATACATAGATAGGTTAAAAACAAATTTTATTAATGTTAAAAATAGAAAAACTATTGGTGGTGGTGGATTTGGATTCCAACCAAATTGGCCAGCCTACCCAACACTTAGAAATCTTTACGAATCTTATGTATCAGGAGGAACATCTAGTACAGTATTAAGTACAGGTGTACAAGTAGTTAACAATATAGGTAGTAATAAATTAGATTATGAGAATATGATAGGTTTTATGAGTAAAATAGAACCATATTGGGAACCACTTGTAGCTCAGTTTATACCTTCTACTACTATCATAGGTCTAGGAACAAAATACAGTAATACAGTTTTTGATAAACAGAAATACGTTTATAAACATGGACAACATAATACAATGGAAATAGAAGACATTTCCAACAGCACAATGTTAACAAACCCTTTCCCAGCTTATGATGTTCCGGATACCTTAAATAATAATACTGGGAGTCAATGGTATAATAAGACGGTGGTTTATTCACGAACAATTGGTCCGGGTGATGCCGCAACAGAAACAGAACCATTAATATTAGTACAAACTGATGGGACTAATACAATTGGAGGGGTTTCAACCCCAGTTAGTGCCTTAGTAGCGGGAGGGAGTTTTAGTCTTAGAATAGGTGTTAAATTTATTTCTGGGTTACAAAACATACCAGGATCTTTAGGTGGACAAAAAACCTATAATATTGGTGGGTCAATAGGGTGTGCCAATAACAGCACTTTATTTGGACCACCAACGAATTGTTTTGATTTTATCGCAGGTGTAGGAATCCCAGAAAGACAAGGAAAAATATTTATAAAAGATGCAATAACAGCAGGTGAAGATTTAGAAATATTAGTTAGAGGACCAGGGTTTTATGAAGTCGATTGGTCTCCTAGTGTTGGGTGTACAACCGATTTCAAAATATCTACTAATATAAATGGATTAATATTGGATAGTGTTAAACTTTATAGAAGCACTGGTGCCGTATCAACTGCATATATAGTTGATATTGAAAATCGTAATGGGGCCTTTACTATGGGAATGGAATATGACCAAGACGCTCAATTAGATTGTAATAGAATGATGCATTGGAGAGGATTATCTGGAAGTGCACCACCAGCAGGAGGTACTGCTAAATGGGGACTTTCACCAGGACATGGTAATGTTTGGCCTGGCACTGATGGAACAGAATCTGTTACTGAAATAGATTGGTATGAAAGAGGATTAATAGACGATATAATTTAGAAAAAAATATTATGAAGAAAACAGGAAATATAAATGTAACACCTACAATAACAACAACTTCTACAGCTTCTGGCTATGATAGAAGTCCTAATAAGGACGTATCAATAGAAAGAGAGGACGCCACTTATAAAAGAGGACCAGGTACCCTAGACAATACACAAAATTATGGTACATTAATTTTAGGACAAAATATTGAAAGTGATGGGACCATACAAAGAGAAAATATAAAACTATATGGGACCAATAATTTAGGACCCACACTAAATAACAACTCAACACGTACCAAAATAATAAAGGGTAGTGTTAATTCATCATTGTACTCAAATGGATAAATGTAGATATAAAACCTTATTAAGAGACTCCGCTAAATTGATTAGTAATTCACAATATACTAATAAAAATACGGCTTACTTACCATTAGATGTTTATACATGTTATGATGTATTCTATCGCCCAACTATTACAATGAGTGGTGCTTCCAAATTATCTAAGTATAATAAATATTCTTTTTCAGGAAGTCCCTATACTACTCTAAATATGTTACCAACAGGACCTACGGGAGATACAAACAATTCAGTGTGGAATGTTACTAAATCAGCGGCAACTCTAGAATATTACATACCACATAGTTTCGCTACAGGGTATACCGGAAAATTTAGAAGTAGTGTGTATAAATGGGATGATAGAACTAAAGGATTTGTTTACCCTCCAGTACACCAAAGACTATTCGGAGCCTTTCCAAAAACACCCAATTTAGCATGTAGTGCTACTACCACTTCTAGTACCTACAGTGTCTTTTTTAGTATCTCGGGAGTTTCCGAGAGTGGAGAAATACCATACTTATCAAAACCTTCTTTCTATTGGTGGGGGAAATCACCGGCAAGAACATCTTCTGATTCTACAACAGGAAGTATTAGCAGTGTTGGTACAATAAGTGCTGCCGACGGTTCTAGAACCCCAGGGACGTACACTTTAGGAGCGGCAGATTATAGTACAAGTTCAGCTGGTGTTAATGCAACATTTACAGTAGTTGTAGATTCTGTTGGTGGGGCTAATGGAGGTGTACTTACAACAGCAAATGTGGGGGCCGCAGATCCTTTAAGGGCTGCAGCAACTTACGCAATTGGTGCCTCTGATTATACAACTGAATTAGCCGGTAACTCTGCAACTTTCTCTATCGTAGTAGATGGTACAGGAGCAGCCACAGTTACTATTACTGCTCCAGGTAAAGATTTTGTATTAAATGAAACAATTACCGTTCCAGATGCAAATTTAGGAAGTGGAGGAGCGGCGGCTTTAACTTTTGAGGCGGCAACCATTGCTGGGATTACTATAACAAATGGTGGAGAAGATTTTGTGGTAACTGAGGTAGTTAATGTTCCAGATGCGAATCTAGGAGGTGGAGGTGCCGCGAACTTAACATTCAACGCTGCAACAGTTCATGGATGTTGTTTACTACAACACGACGACTTTTCAACCGGAGGTACCCTATCTAATTACCTAACAAATGTTAAAATATCTACTGGTGGGACATTACAAAATTTCGGCGCAACAGGAGATACTTTTTATTTCGGAGGAGATAAACCACCAAGTACAGGAATACTATCATATAACGCAAAATTCACAACAGCAAATAAAAATGGACACATCCTTCCAATACCAAATCCAACTACTGGAGCTCTCAATTTATTAAATGAGGGAGTTACCGGTAATGCGGGATATTGGGAAAAAGATCAATGCTACATGTCAGGAATGACATATGATTTTGCAATAGGTGCGGGTAATGGTACTTTGTCAGGAGGCCCTCAATTTGTAAGTGCAACTACAGATTATCATGGATATTATACTGGGTTTGCAACAGGAAATGTTTATGTATATAGCGCATGTTGCCAACATAAGTTAGTTGATCAAGTACTCCCATCTGCCTTGGCTTCAGAAAGGGGACCAGGTTACGCAGAAAACTCAAACGACTTTTTAGTTAAAAATTCATTTGTATATAGTGGAGACGGTACAACGGCGAGTTGTTACCTAACCTCTGGACTCACCTATGATACACTAATAGATAACCCAAACGATAAAGGGTATGAAGGATTAATAAGTACAATATATAAAAACAACTTAAATTATTCAGGAACTGATTATACTTTTATTGCGGTAACAGACCCAGGAACTCCACTAATATTAAACCCTCAGAATAGTAAACAACCTTATGATGCAACAAGTTTAGGAATTGCAACCGGAATGACAGATACTGGAATAGGTTTTAACATGACAGATAAGATTGAATTAATAGTTGAGGATTTACCTGTTGTTACATCTGGACAATCAGAATATTACCTAAGTCAAGAACCGGTTGGAGACATAAGTTTAACTCTAAATGGAGTGGCTTTATTAAAAGACATAGAATATATTAAAGATCAGAGAAAAGTATCTATAATTGTAGATAAGACGGTTTCTAATTCAGTTAACATAAAAACTTCTGATAGAATAGTTGTAGCATACATAAAAGGAAGTACTGTTGATGGGTTTGTATCGGAAACAGACACGGTCCCAACCACGGTTGTGTCTGGGAATACCGCAATAGATAACAATTACAACACATTTAATTACAACACCGGATCAACATCATACGAATACTATACCAACCAACAAATACTTAATAGTAATGATTTAAGTAATACCATAGTCCTATTAAATGGGGTAAGACTAATACCTAATGAGGAATACTGGAAATCATCAACAAATATAAGAAGAATAATTTTTAATGAGAATATAAGATTAGTGGCGGGAGACATAGTCAACGTCTTTTATATAACTGATTTAACTGGAATTAACAGTCAAAGTCTATCAACTCCATATAAAAGTATAACATGGGGAGTGACTCCAGTACCAAAGACTAGTGCTGGTTATTTTGAAATACAAGTTACTAATAGCGCTGATACTAAATTTGATGAGGCAACAACTTGGACAACGATTATACACCAAGAAAACAAAACACAATATAATACTAAAATAGGACCATTCGATACGTTGAATCAGAGGTATTTATATAGGATAGTTAATTATAAAACATATGTATCAGTTAGTGGGTCAACTCTAACCACAACGGCTACTAGTTTAACAAATAAATTTGATACGTTTAATGCGTCATTAAAAAGCTATTAGAAATTTTAGAGTTTGATATTTATAATAAAATGAAAGATAATATATTAAAGAAAATAAATTAAAATGGGATATATAAAAAAAGATAGTGTAGCATATGTGAGCGCTAAATTAACAGACTATGGTAGAGAAAGATTAGCCTTAGGTAGACTTAACTTTAGTTATTGGGGGTTTGGTGATTCTGAAATGGATTACGGAACCTTTGCTGACAAGTATTCGTGGTTAAATAATGGAGCTGGAGGTAATGTAGACTTAGGATTATTAGATATATTAAGACCAGCAGATAACCCTCCAGGACATAGGTATCCTTTACTACGTGTTCCAGGTAATAGTGGGAGTAGTTATACTTCTATAAGTGCACCAGACGTACTTAAAACTATTATAAATAACCAAGCAGTAACAAGAGGATTTTTTACAGGAGAAACTAAAAATTCTACATCTTACCCTGAACGTAAATATGATTACTTTGTCCAATCAGGAACATCATATACCAAAGCTGTTGGGAAAACTAATCTAGCAAGTATTGTTAGAGCAGGTAGTAATGTTGTTAAAAGTACTGTACCAGGAACAACTGGTATTGATATAAATTTAGGACAAACTGGTGCGATAACAGATGTAAGTGTAAATGCGGTAGAACCAGTAGCTGGAGACTTTATGTTATTAGTACCAAACTCATTTGCTCTCTATCCTAATACAATTACACCAGATCCAGCTGTGTTTGTTAGTAATGGAACGACTGGCCCAGGAACAATAGACTCATCACAAGGTACACCATTTTTATGGTATAGAATAGTTGAGGTGACAGGTACTTTAGCGGCTAACAGTCTAAAAGTTACTGTAGATAGATCAATACCTAATTTTACTGGGTCTACAACTACACAATATAGAGATTCCTATGTGTTCTTTTATGATGGAGGTGGAGTTAACCATAACCCTATTGACACTTATTACGGAACAGGTACAACAATTCCTTATTGGAATGAGTTAAGTTTATCATTTGACAGTAACTGTGATGTTTCTGTAAATGATGTTAAAATTTGGAATATGAATATTCCTTGGACAGAAACAGTTGCAGGGTTGACAGCATCAACACACGGAACCATGGCAAACTTCGGTTCAACGGCTTATACATCTACTAAAGAATATCTAGAATACACAAAACCAGTATTTTCAGAATCTTATGGTGGAATCACAGATGACTATAGACAGAAATCTATTGCGGTTATACACTACACTAATAATTCTATTTCTAATTTTTATGGAGAAGGATTTTACTGGTCAGAGACTGGAGTTAATAACTTCCAACTTACTTTACCAACCGTTATGTATAACTATACTGGGAATACAACGATGGGACTGTTATTAACAGGAGAAACAAGAGTAACACCAAGAACTTTAGTATCAACATATAATTCAAATAGTGCAATTGAATACTATCAATTACACACTTCTGGAGGTACCTCTAATACTACAATAGGTGGTATACTAATTGAGAATTATACGGCCCCAGTTAGTGTTGGAAAAATATTTCCCGATCTAAAAATTGCAGTTATTGATGATGAGGAAATCGTTGCCGCTTTATCTTATAAGAGTAATCGAAATTGGGTTTTACCAGAGTTAAAGGCAGATTATACGGCAGTGACTGGGAGTACGGCGGCTGAAGGAGTATCCCAAGCTGGAGACCAATTCTGGATAACCTACCAATTTACTAGTACTAGTGGATATACAAGTGGAATGTACTGTAACAAATATACTTTCCTATCAATGGAAGCAACAAACTGTGACAATTGTGATGGGGCAAATAAAAATATTAAACTTACTTTCCCTTATGGTAGTTTACCGTTTATGAGAAGAAATGGTATCGCTGCAGAATCAGGAGGACCAAATGATGAAAAATATTTAGGGTGGGAAGCAACAGGATTTGATATATTGATACAAAAAACTCAGAATAGCGAACCACCAACTTCCACAGGGTGGAAAAGAATTCCAGTTGCTCAGGACGCGGCAGGTAATTCTATATTAAATTCATTTACAGATGGTGCCGGTGGAACAGACATGTTTGTTGATTATGAAATTTTATATAATGGAGAATTTGTAATAACAAAAGAGTATTTTGATAATTGTGTGATAACTGCAACGGATCCATATACACCAGATTTTGGTCTGTTTAGTCTAAACGATTGGATTCATATGCCACTTTTAACAGACATGACAGACTCAACACCAACGCCAACTTTAACTTTTGGAGATGAAAGATGGACATATGGAAATGTTGATACTGATATTAAAGCAACAGTATTTCGTACAACATTTATGTTTAGTGCCGCAGGTACAGATTTTAACACATCACAGAATCCTACATGGGGTACTGGGATAGCAGATCCTTCTCATAATGTAAGAATTAGTGAGGTTTCAGTTTATGATAGTGAATTTAGAGAAGTAATAGTAGGAAAAATAAGTGATCCAATTGAGAAAAAACAGGATTCACAATTTACATTAGCAATGGGATTAGATTTTTAGATAATGGGATTCACAAAAACAAATACTGAGAATTTTGAAGTTTATCTAACTCCTATGGCTAGAGAAAAATTATATACTGGAAACGGAGGAAAGATAAAGATTAAGTATTTTAGTTTACACGATGGAGACATCAACTACACTAAATCAGCAAAAACACAGACCTTTGCTACAACTCCAGCTGGTAAATACACTGAAGTACCAAACCTTAGAGGGGAACCTACAACAATAGGGGTTAATGGGTGTCAAGTTTACCAACTAGAAGATTTTATCCTAAGAAAGGATATGAGTAGTGATGAAAAGTGTCCAGATGGATATACTAAAAATGAATTAGGTGAATGTATTGAGAATAGACTCAATGAACAACTACCTAAGGAAAAAATAATAAAAAGAACAAATAATAACATTGCTAAAACCAAAATTGCTCGTAGATTGGGAGGTAATAATAAAAGTGGACCACCTTCCAGTACTGGTATTATGCCAGGAGGTAGTAGTTATTAATAACATTAAATAAAAAATTATATAAATGGGATATCAACCTTCAGGAACCACAACTACACAAGTAACTATAGATGTAAAACTCACCAAACACGGTAGAGAAAGATTAATCTATGGAAGTGGATCCAATATAGCTTATTTTACCTTACATGATGAAGGGATAAATTATACATCTACCTCTAAACCAACTAGAGGTAAAACAGCGGAAGTGGCAGGTACATTAAGTTCTAATTCAGGAGTTGCTGATGGACAAGGTTTTAGAGACGTAATTCTAAGAAAAATTACGAATGGAATGGGGGACCTTATTGAACAGACTGGTATTAAACAGGTAAAGTTTGGTACCTCATCTAAAGGATGGGGGTCGTCAATAGGATTAACGGCAGATACTGCTAGTTATAATAAATTAAATGTGACGGTTAACTTAGATTACGCACTTAACTTTATGAAATGGTTATCAGGACAAGTAGAACAGGGATCAACTATAGACTACAGTATGTTTTATGATACCAATAACCATCCAGCGTCGTCTCTTAAAGACGGATTTCTTAACTTTATGGACTACATAGAGATTGATACTGTAGATGAAACAACTCAAGCGATACTGAATACAGAAAAAGATGAAATAGATGTGTGTTTCTTATCAGATAACGATAAGATATTAAATAGAAGTGTTAACAAATATAGTTCTGATTTACAGAAATATATTTTTATGTCTAAAGAAATGTTATATAGTAATGGAGGGAGTCCTGTAAATGTAAGTTATCTTGATAATGCTATTGATAGTCCATTTAAGTTTGCTTTCTCATCAGGGAGAGAATTAACTGTTTCGGAGTCGATAGGTAGATTAACTAAAGATTCTTCACAATCTAAACAAAGAGGTAAATTATATGGAGGAGCCGGTAAGTGGGGAATTACTTTAGGTTCTACTGATTTTGTATATGGGATTAGAAGAAAGGATTGGAAAAATGATGGGATTAAAGGTTCATTTGACTCTGGAATCTCAGCAGATGGAGGACAAAAGTCTGGTACGATATCATATTTTGATATGGTTAACTATAACGATGGAGCTAACGCTATTAATACAGATTTAGATTTTCTGGAAATTGATCCGACCGATTATGAAAATAGAATGTTACCTAAGAGTATTAGTAATCCTGCAACTAACGTTCCACTATATGTAGGACAGTCAATATTAACAAATAAAAATAAAGGATTCTATCCGAGAACTAGAGAAGGTAGTTATCCATTTGCCATACCTGGATTAGAGATGTGTTCATTTGGTTCACAGGTAATCGCGGTACAAAATGACATAGTAGAAACATTCTTTAGAAGAACAAGTACTACTCCATATAATTTTACAAACTTATCCGCTAGTACATACCATACTAGTTTAAGTTTCATTGCGAAACCACGAACAATTAAAGCCTCTAGAGCTAATCCAATTAAAGAAGGGTTATTAACAGTAACCTTCAAATATAATAAATCCATAGCTGAGTCTACTATAGACTGGGGTATGAAGGCGGATTGGGCTTCGAGTTATAATTATAATAATTTTGTAGTAAGAGAAAGAACTGATTACGGATTGTCATATACACACGCATTACCAGATCCAGTAGTGAGTTATTAAAAAATAAAGAATTATGCCATTATTAAATAAAATACCAACAATATCATCAGGAGATTATAAGAATTATAATGCATATTTTGATGAAACACCGGGAAGATCGACGGTACAATACTTTCTAAATACTAAAGTATTAATAACAGATCATAGTGGGGTCTATAGAACAATATTCGGAAACCTGAGTAAGTCCTCGCCATACGCAGATTATACCTCAGCTTATGTGAAAACATTTATTAATTTTCCATTTAAGAATAATCCCCTTTATGAGGCGAATAAAGGTAATATTGATACCAAAAGTGGTATCATAATAAATGAAACACCTTCAGGAGAAAATAATCCAACGTATAAGGCTCAACCAACCTTTATGGTTGCATGTTCAGGAAGAGATACATTAGCTCTTGACCCATCAACAAAAATGTTGACAAATACTAGAATAGTAACACAAGGTGGGTTAACACAAAATAATAAACAACAAAATACTACGACTACAACACAACCTCAAACAACACGTGTCTCAAATATGGGATCGACAGGTGGTTCTACTGGTGGTGGAGGAGGAGGAGGAGGTTATTAATAATCTTAAATAAAAAATTATATAAATGGCATTAAATCAAGGATTTTTCAAAAAAGTAGAGGACAGTTCCTCAAAAATTAAACCAATAACAATTAATACTGATAGTGTAACACTAAGTGGAAAGTCAATGAAGTTTTATGTTGGAGATCGTAGAAATCTATCCAACCAATATAACAATATATTCATGACAATGAATTTACCATTAACACCTACTCAAAGAACTGTATTTGAGGGTAACTTCTCAACAGCAACAACCTATAATTTCTCCGGAACTAGTGGGTTTAATCAGAATGTTATAGTATTCACACCAATAACAGGTACAAGTTATGGAGAGTTAATTGTAGGACATTCTATTCATATGAAAGTACCGGTTCAGACAGGAGATACAACGTGGTTACCAGTTGCTTCTAGTAGTTGTGGGATAATTCCATGTGTGAACACAATCGACATATATGGGTCCTACCAATTCCAAGGAGGGTATAAAAATAATTTTGATAATTTAACTTCTGAGAGTAGTAAAAATGCGGTTGAGTTTGGACAACCTATGTATAATATTAATGATGATTTAATTAACTACAATCCTTATAAGAGTAATGTAGTATTTTTATTTTCAGATTGGGTTAGAAGACCTAATAATGACGTATCAAAATCATGGGCAACACAATCAGCAAATGCCTTAATTAATTCAAATAAAGTGTTTAAGGATGGTAAAGATACATTTAATTATGAGTCGATTAATATTAATGGAAGAGATATTGTAGATGTACCTGTAGGATTATGTCTTTTAGACGCTGGATTTTGTGCAATTACCCATCCCTTTATCACCAACCAAATCGCGTTGACTGCGGGAACAGTAACAGGAGCACACTGGGTAACCCCATCAACTGGACAATATGCTGGACCTACGCAAGTATTAGGTTCTACTTTCTTTGCTTACCCTTCTGGTGCGGCTTCGGGAAGTGATTCACCAGCTGGGGCTTGGGCAAAGGCTAATGGAGCGTCCAACTATGGAGATACAAACTTCGACGCAGGTTGGAATAATCAAGCAGATAGTGGAAGTCCATTTACTGCGTTATACTTCACAGGAGGAACGGATAATGGAGGTACCGCAGTTCAAATAACAGATGTTTCGGCATCAACTTCTTTTAGAACAGTAAGTACAGAATATATACAAAGTGTAACTTGTGTTGCAGAAGCAGGAGGATGGAATACATCGACTAATCCAAGTTGGGTAGAACAGTATGGAGAACAAGGGGCTAATAACTCAGGAGTTTATGTAACAAAGATCGGATTGTGGGATGAAAATTACAATTTATTAGGGGTTGCAGTTCCTGACACACCTATCTTAAAAACAGGTACACAATTTATGACGGCTACTCTTAACTTAAAGAGATAACCTGCTTATATTTTCCCTATGGAAAAAAAAGGTACAGTATTAGGTTTAGATGTTTCTACTAAAACAATAGGGATAGCATTGTTTAATATGGATGGTAAATTATTAGAGTTAACTCATATTACACCACGCCCAAAACCAAAACCAGAAACAAAAGTAGGGGAGTTAATTAAGAAGGCTAACACCTTTGGTGAATTTATAGAAAAATACAAAAAGTTAGATATTAAGAAGGTGATTATCGAAGAACCTCTTCTAAGGAGTAATAATGTGAATACAGTAGGTACACTTCTAAGATATAATGGTATGATATCTAAAATATGTTATGACGAATTAGAGATTCTACCAGAATACATCTCAACCTATAACTCACGTAAGTTTGCCTTTCCAGAACTCATGGAATCTAGAAAAGAAGGGTCAAAACCAGTCCTATTTGGTGGTTATGACACTAAAACAGATAAGAAGATGATTGTTTGGGAGAAGGTCGCTACTTTGGAACCACAGATAGTGTGGCTTTATACTAGAAATCAAACACTTAAAAAAGAATCATTCGATATGACAGATGCTTATGCTTGTGTTTTAGGACATATGAGAGAGAAAGGTATCTGGTCTTAATTGACATCCTCACCCCATATTCGTATCTTTAACACATGGCGAATGAATTCATATTAGACATACTAGACGAAATTTTAGGGGAAAGACAGAAATCCAACGAAGGTAAACAACAAGTTAGTTATGACTGTCCTGTATGTTCTGAGGACATAAAAGGACTAAGTAAAGGAGATGGTAAAGGTAACTTTGAGGTTAACTATCGCCTAGGCGTATATAAATGTTGGGCTTGTAGTGAGACCCATGGTACTCACGGGAGTCTTAGAAAGTTAATGAACATTTATGCCTCTAAAAGGGTCAAAGATAGATACTTTTCTTTAGTAGATGGTAGTGACTTTGAATACTCCGAAGCTAATATAGTAACTGAAAAAATTGGATTACCTAAAGAATACATTCCTCTAAGTAACAACACCAAAGAAGATTACCAAACAATAAAGGTAATGAAGTATCTCAAAAGTAGAGCAATAACTAAAGATATAATTTCTCAGAATAAAATTGGGTTTTGTCAGAGTGGAAAATACTCAGGTAGAGTTATAATACCTTCATATGATAAATATGGGGAGCTAAATTACTTTATTAGTAGAAGTTATGTAAATCATAAAATGAAATACCTTAACCCAATAACTTCAAAAGAAGATATCATCTTTAATGAAGATAAAATAGATTGGAATAAGAATTTATTCCTAGTAGAAGGAGTGTTCGACTCATTATTCATCCCCAACTCAATACCAATGTTAGGTAAGGTTATGAGTGATAAATTATGGGAGGCGATATATAAAAAATTAACTAAAAAAATATTCATAGTTCTAGATTCGGATGCCTGGGACGATGCTATAAAATTATATAAAAAATTAGATGGTGGTAAATTAAAAGAAAAAGTGTTTTTAACTAAAGTTCCAAATAATACAGATGTTGCAGATGTTGTGAAAAGTTATGGACTAGAGGAGTTAAAGAAAATTTTATTATCATCAGGTAGATTAAAAGAAAGTACATTATAATGGAATTAATAAGAGAATTAGCGAAGTTTAATAATATAAAATATTATGATAAACCACACAAATACTATATAGATGGGGAAGAACTAACTTCCGTTACTACCTTCATTGGTAAATTTAAGGAAAAATTTGATGAGGAGTATTGGTCTAAAAGAAAGGCCAAAGAGAGAGGAATAACACAAAAAGAGATATTGGCCGAATGGAAAAACAAAGCACTAACTTCAACAGAGAAGGGAACAGCATTCCATGAATATGCAGAGAATTATTTAACCAATAGAATATTCCCATTTCCACAAGAACAAATCAATAATGTTTTAGGTGAGGAAAATGATGTTAAAGAAAGATTTGATAAATTGGTAATTCTTTTTGAGGAGTTCTACAAACAATCCTACGGTAGACTAATACCTATTAGGGCGGAATTAGTGGTCGGGGATAAAGAACTTGGTATTTGTGGAATGGTGGATCAATTATTCTTTAATGAGAAATCTGGTAAGTTAGAAATATGGGATTGGAAAACTAATAAGAAGATAGATAAGAAAAATAGATGGCAACAATTCAAAGAACCTATATCACATCTTGACGTTTGTGAATTAAATACATATTCTCTACAATTATCCTTATACAAATATATTATAACAAGAAATACAAACATTGACTTAGGGGATAACTACATTGTGTGGTTTAATGAAAAAAATGACAAATACTTCCCAATAAAATGTCATGACTATACGCAAGAGATTAAAGTAATGTTAAAAACTAAAAAATAATGATAAAAGTAGTTTATCACATAGCGGACATACACATAAGGTTATTCAAAAGACACCTAGAATATCAAACTGTACTAGACGATTTCTATAAAGAAGTAATCAAAGACATCAAGAGGAGAAAACTAAATAAAGAAGAGGTGAGGATTGCCATTGCTGGAGACATGGTTCACTCTAAGAACCAAATGACACCAGAGTTAGTTAGTTTTGTTATAAAAATGCTAAATGATTGTACTAATATATGTAAAACAGTCATTATATTAGGAAATCATGATTTTTTAGCAAATAATTTAGATAGAATGGACGCTTTATCTCCACTTATTGAATCTTTAGGTAACGACGATATTTTATTCTATAAAGACACAGGGTGTTATGAAGATAATAATGTCATCTGGTGTGTTTTTTCTCAGGTTACAGAGTCAGACCGACCAAATATTGAAGAATCAAAAAATAAATATCCAGATAAGACACATATTGGACTCTATCATGACCCAATAGTTGGACTAAAAACAGATGTAGGCTATGAGTTTGAAGATGGTCAAGAAGTTAGTATATTTGAGGGATTAGACTGGACCTTATGTGGAGACATTCATAAACGAGAAGTATTAAAGGTGGGTAGTAGATCAGTTATTATGGTTGGTTCCTTAATACAACAAAATTTTGGGGAAAGTACTGATAATCATGGTTTTTGTATAGTCGATATAGATAAAGATAAATATTCATTTAAGGATATAGAAAATAACTGGGGGTTTTATACCTTTAAGATAAATTCGATAGAAGATATTGAAAAAGAAAAAGAAATATTATTATGAAAATAGAAATAACACCAGAGATAGAAGAGGAATTACAAAAGTTTTGTAAACTTAACGAAATCGAAGATATTGACGAGGAGGCCTATAGATGTTTTATTTCAGGATTCAACGTAAGAAAATATGGACCTACTCCACTAGGACAAGAAAAAGTTGTAGAAAAGATAGTAGAGGTTGAAAAAATAATAGAGAAAATAATAGAGAAAGAGGTACCAATAACAGACGATAGTAAGATACAAGATTTTATAGAACAAATTAATAAACTTAAGAAAGAGTATGAGAGTTTAGAGGAAATAACATCGGATAAAGACACACAGATAACGTCATTAAGTTCCCAAACCCAATTTTACAAAACTCAAATAAAAGGACTAAAACAAGAAGTGGAAAAACGTAAAGGACCCCTACAAAGATTGTTAAAGGGGGATTTCCTAAGTGGATCTAGGTTGAATAAAAACTTATATGATGACTAAGATAAAAATACCAGAAAAGGCAACCTTAAGAGTTTTTTGGGAAGACAAAGCAGAGAATTACACACAACAAAGGAGAAAGAAGATAGAATCCTACTTTAAGAACAAATATAAGGTTAAAAAAGTAAATGTAATATTCAAACCAACCAAAATTAATGAAAAGACAGGTGAGATAGAAATAGACATCTCTGAGAATATTATGGATGATAACTACCAAAAGAAGTTATTCGCCTCTTGGTTAAGTTTAACTAATCATGGAGTAGAGTGGGAAAGACTATTAGCTTTGAATACAAAGGTCCAAGATAAACTAACTCAAGAGAGAGACATCGATTATCGACATAGAAGTTGGAAGATTAAGAAAATAGAGTTTGATAACTTCTTATCCTTTGGTGAAGGAAATAGTGTAGACTATGAAAAATTAAATGGGATTACGGTAATATCGTCAACTCCACCTAATTTTGGTGGAAAGACCATATTTTGTCTAGATTTATTATTGTTCTTACTTTTTAATACAACAACTAGGACCTCTAAAACGATAGAGATTTTTAATAAATACTCAAACAAAGATAGAGTAAGAGTCAAAGGACATTTGATTATAGATAATGAAGAATATTCTATAGAAAGAGGAATAGTTCGTAAAAAAACAAAAAAAGGAGATTGGACAGTTAAAACAGAACTTAGATTCCAAAAGATTATGGAAGATGGATCCATTCTAAATCTAGAGGGAGAACAAAGAAGAGAAACAGATGAATTAATCAGGAAAAACATCGGGACATATGATGATTTCATGTCAACAATAATATCTACCGCATCCAACCTAGAGAACCTTATAGAAACAAAACCAACAGAGAGAGGAAAGATACTTTCAAAGTTTATTGGATTGGAAATACTAGAAAATAAAGAAAAAATAGCTAAAGAGATGTATTCTAATTGGAATAAGACTCTAAAGATGAATGTTTACAATACAGAAGAGTTGAAGAGTGAGAATCAGGAATTGAAAGATGATAATAGTGGTCTCACTAAACATAAAGAAGATACTAAAAATAGTTTAACAAATACCGAAAAGGGAATATTACTTTTAGAAAAAGAGAAAGAGTCTTATTTGGTTCAGAGAATAGAAATAGATGGATCCCTAAAAACAATTAAACCAGAGGAAGTAAACACACAAATAGTTAACCTAGAGAATAAGATAAAAGAAAGGGATTTATTACACAAAGAGAGACAACAAGAAATAAAAGATATTGGTAATACTGATTATGATGTAGAAATATATAGTTCCTTATTAGAAGAGGAAAAAGAATTAGAAGTTAAAATAATTAGAATTACTTCAAATATAGATGGTAAGAAAAAACACCTTAAAGAACTAGAGAATGGTAAATTTTGCCCAGTGTGTAAAAGAGCGATGGACGATGTGGATCATAGTAAGGAGATAGAAGGGATAAATAATGAGATTAATGTAGAGGAAGAAAAAAATACAGAATTATCTAGAGAACTAGAAAAAATACAAAGTAAGGTAACAAAAGAGAAAGAACTAAAGTTAAATTTTAATAAGGTAGAGAAAATTAAAATAACCTTAAGTAGGATAGAGATAGATAAAGAAAGATGGGAGTTAGATATAGAAAAGTTAAATTTTACTATAAAAAATTATAATAAGAATTTGGCGGCGATAGAGTCTAATAAGAAGATAGAGGAGAAAATTGTAGATGTTAATTATCGTAAAAGTAAAAAATCTTTAGAAAGAGATCAAAAACTAAATAGTATTTCGGTTACAACTTCTAAGATTAAAAATAACACAATCACAATCGAGAGGAATAAAAAGATAATTGAAACCATTAAGAAAGAAGAGGAGATAGATAATGTCTTCAGGGTTTACATACAGATGGTTGGGAAAAACGGTATTGGTAAAATAGTAATGAATAACATAATACCATCAATGAATAATGAATTAGAAAGACTTCTAAGTGATACAACAGAGTTTAATATTAAACTAGAGTTAAATGAAAAAAAGGAAGTGGAGTTTCACATGATAGATAAAGAAACAGAAGTAGTTAAACCTTTATTCGCTGGTAGTGGTTTTGAAAAGACCCTCGCCTCCCTGGCTCTTCGATGCGTGCTTACAAGAATAAGTTGTCTACCTAAACCAAATATAATTGTACTTGATGAAATATTAGGGAAAGTTTCAAACGAGAATCTTGAAGGGGTTTCTCAGTTCTTCCATAAAGTGAAAGAATATTTCCCAATTATTATGCTAATAACTCATAATGAGATGGTTAAAGATTGGGGAGAAAAAATATTAACTATAAATAAGAAAGATAACATAAGTTCTGTTTGTAGATTATAATAATATTAGTATATTTGCCCTATTAAATAATAAAAAATGAAAAAATATATATTAATACTTTTTGGGGAGGTTAGTGAAGAAATAATGTTAGAGACACTTTCAGATCTAGAGAAGATTAGTGACAACATAAGGTTTTTTACTGGTCCAGGTCACGGAATATATCATTTCGAGAGTAAAGATAACGCAACAGAAATTAAGAACATAATAATAGATTATTTAGAAGATACTGTACAATCAGTTTTTGTTTTTTCATTAGAAGGAGACTATGCGATAGGAATGGACGAAGAGCTAAGAAGATATTTTTTAGACGCTAAATTTGAGAATGAAAGTTCCACAAAAAAACTAGACAAATTAAAAAAAACTTATATTGATATTATAAAAAATACCAAAGGGGATAATATTGAAGACAAAATAGGAGTTATTCCACTCAAAGAATTATTAAAAAGACATTTAGATGGGTTACCAAATAAAAAGTTAAGTGTTAATGGGGTACTTGATAAGATATTAGAAAAGGGTTTAGAGTCATTGTCTGAAACAGAAAAGAATTTTTTAGATAACCAAAAAAGAACATTAGATGGTAAAAAATAATAAAGTATATCATATCGATGCAATACATGGATTACTAAGTTTAGAGGATAATACAGTAGATTTAGTTATAACTTCACCACCATACGCAGACATGAAGAAATATGTAGATGGAAGTGAAGGAATACCAGTA
>TARA_R110002074_G_scaffold223009_1_pt1 | contig 47861 bp, 42 predicted proteins | sample TARA_R110002074 | Tara Oceans TARA_R110002074 (sample SAMEA4397215) | marine metagenome | biome: Polar Biome; feature: [MIX] marine epipelagic wind mixed layer (ENVO:01000061); material: water (ENVO:00002006), including particulate matter (ENVO:01000060) such as... | depth 10-100 m
GTAGAATTACCTATAGGATTGTATTTCATCCGTATGACATCTGTGCATGGAACGGAAACTTTAAAAATCCTAAGGAAATAATGGAAGTAAAAATGGTTCCGATGATTTGAAACACATTGGAACCATTTTAAAATAATACGTATTGTATAACCTAAAACATGCATTAATTGCATTGATAAAGCCACTCTTTAAGAGTGGCTTTTTTTATCTAAAGGGTTTTTTATTATTTTATGGAGTGGTAAACGTTCTGCACAACATTATTCCCTTCCAATTTTTCAAGTAGTTTTTCAACATCCGCAACTTTTTTTCGTTAAACGCTTTCGTTACTAAAGGAATTCGTTCAAAACAGGAAGTTTGTAACAGCGAAGGGCAACATAGAATTAAGGACTTATCCTATTCTCTTTTAGGAGGATTTGAATATTCAACTAAAGGTAAATTATAACTCGAAGCTCACTGTTTGGATTTTCGATTAGAAGGTTAGTGAAACAAGAAAGAAATTATGTAGTAAAAATTCGATTGAATACCTGTAAATTGTCGATTGGAAGTATAAAATCTGATAACTACTTAATAATTTTTAAGACTGATAAAGAAAAAATCGTTGAAAAGGTTATTTCTAAAAAGTAGAATTATTTTGAATATAACAAAGTGAAAAGCCCTTTCAAATTTGAAAGGGCTTTTGCCATTGATTAAGGATTGGTTTGGTAAGATTTGGGATGGTAAATATGTAATTAATTTAAGGTTCTCAAAAAAGTTAGTTGTCAAGAAGAGGTTATTGTATGCTAAAAGGGTCTAAGGTGTTGTTAAAGAAATTGACATTTTAATTACCTCTATTTTAAAGAGATGATTATTGAATTTATTTTAATGAAAATTAAATAATGTAAGACATTAAATATTTCTTTGAATAGTAAATTTTGTCTTTTACATAAACATTTCCAGCACTAGTAATAATATTAGTAAAAGAAACGATACCCTACTACGTAAATAAATGAAGCAACGGGGTAGTTAAGTTTTGTTATTTAACAACAGTTCCATACTGTTTGGAACAAAAGGTATTGCATTACAAACCCTCTTTTAAACGCTTAAAAATCTTTTCTAAAAAGCAAAGAGCCACAATATGCGGCTCTTTTACTTTAATATGCTCAAATTAGTTAGTTGTATTTGGAACCATAACTTTATTGATAGTATGTATAACTCCATTATTTGCTTGAACGTCAACAGCAATAATACCGATTTCAGTATTACCAGAACCATCTGTAATGGTAACATTGCTGTCGCTATCTATGGAAAAAATTAGAGTATCGCCTTCTAAGGTTGCAGGTGATGTTAAACCATCACTTAAATCTCCAGAAACAATGTTGCCACCAGCTATAACATGATGATTCAAAACTGCTGTTAAAACATCCCCGCTAGGTACTTCTGTTAAGGCTGTAAAGGCATCGTTAGTAGGTGCGAATACTGTAAAAGGGGCAGGAGCCGTTCCGTTGGGCGTACTTAAAACACTCACGAAATCTGGTTGACCATCTGCGGTTAGTGCTCCAACGAGCGAGCTAAAGTTAGGGTCTGCTGTTGCGAATGTAACTACACTCGGTAAATCTATAACAGTATCAACAGCGTGAATTATTCCGTTGGTGGCAACAATATCAGCAGCTGCTACCAAGCTCACTCCATTTAATTTTACTCCGTCATCAACATTTACATAAATACTCAAATTGTCACCTTCTGCATTAGTTGCTACAGTGTTAAAATAAGTATTTGAAAGACTTGCTGCATTAGCGGCGGCACCAGAAATAACATGATTAGTCAAAATAGTATTTAACTCATTATCTGACGGATTTGTAAAATTGTCAAAAGCAGAGTTTAAAGGCGCAAACACTGTGTATTCAGTTTCTGAATCGGATAATAGTGTCGTAAATGTTGTATTGTTATCGGCTGTAAGAGCACCAACTAAGGATGTTAAATTAGGATTTGCCACAGCGTGATCAACAATATTTGGTAGACCAATTACTCCATCAACAATATGCACTACTCCGTTAATCGCCTTATTGTCTGCAGCGGTTACCGTAGCAGTTCCATTAATAACGACACCATCTTCTAAATTGATAAATATACTAAGATTGGCATCGTTAGGACCTGCAGTTGAAAGTGAAGAAGTATATCCAGTTGTCAAATCGGTCGATAAAATTGTACCTGCTACAACGTGATTAAGTAAAACCTGCGTAAGTACTTCAGTAGGTATTTCATCTAGGCTATTAAAATTGTTGGCACCTAAAAATGCTTGGAAAGCTTCGTTTGTAGGAGCGAATACAGTAAATGGACCATCGTTTGCCAATACCGTTGGTAAGTCACCATCAGCTGCAACCAAAGCATCTACTAAAATACTCAAACTTGGTACAGAAATAGCCAAATCTGTAATTGACACTAATAAGACATCACTTAGGTCGTCTAAAGCCTCTTGAGGAATTAAAACTTTATCAATAATATGCACTATTCCGTTTTCTGTTTCTACGTCAGCGGTTGTTACTGTAGCAATTTCACCAGCAGCATCGGTGAATGTAACACCGTTTGTTAAGCTAACAGTAAGGTTTTCACCTTGAAATGTGGTAATAGATTGACCTTCTGTTAGAGCGCTTGAACTTACCGCTGCACCAGAAACAACATGATACTTTAGAATAGTAGCTAATAGATCTTGTAACTGTTCATTGTTGAAATCATCTAGAGAGTCAAATCCGTCTAGGCGAGCTAATAAATTTGTAAAGGCATCATTAGTAGGGGTTAAGACAGTAAATGGACCTTCACTACTTAAGGCAGCAATTAGGTCATTGTTTGCGCTCTCATCAGCTTTTGATAAAGCAGAAACTAAAGTGCTTAAAGCGCTTGTTTTCTGCGCAGCTTCAACAATATTATCGTTGTCTACAATAATAACGGGATTCTCATTGTCATCATCACTACAAGAACTCGCGAAGATTAGCATCATTACTATTGCTATAGATTTTAGAATTTTACCAAGATTTTTCATGTTTTCAAATTTATTGTTTAACAATTTTTAAACTAAGCTAAACAAAATATTAAATATAAAAATTAACAATATGTTAAAAATCAAGTACATGTAGATTGATTATGGTGAAATAATCCTTTGTAGATGTTGATTATACAAGCTTTGTTTAAAATAATGGCGTAAATATTGTTTAACTATAATTCATAAAAGTTTAACATTTTTAACTATGTAGTTAGATATGCATATAATATTATTTAAAAATCTATGCGAAAAGGGTATATCCAATAGTGGAAATCTTGTCACTTATAAAAAAGTAATCCTGAAATGAAATTTTGTAATTTTGTTACGACAAAATGCATAGATGAAAAAAGTAGTTATAGGACTTTCGGGAGGAGTAGATTCAAGCGTTGCAGCATACTTGTTAAAAGAACAGGGCTATGATGTTATTGGCTTGTTTATGAAAAATTGGCATGACGATTCGGTAACGATATCAGAAGAATGTCCTTGGCTAGAGGATAGCAATGATGCATTAATTGTTGCAGAAAGATTAAATATTCCTTTTCAAACCGTTGATTTGAGCGTTGAGTATAAAGAACGTATTGTTGATTATATGTTCAGGGAATATGAAATGGGACGTACTCCAAATCCTGATGTTCTTTGTAATAGAGAGATAAAGTTTGATGTGTTTTTAAAAATAGCAATGCAGTTAGGTGCGGATTATGTAGCAACAGGTCATTATTGTCGAAAAGGGACGTTGCACAATGTTGATGGAACAGAAACCTATCAATTACTAGCTGGAAAGGATGGTAATAAAGACCAATCTTATTTTTTGTGCCAGTTGTCTCAAGAACAATTATCAAAAACCTTATTCCCTATAGGGGAATTGACCAAGCCAGAGGTTAGACGTATTGCAGCGAAAATGAATTTGATAACTGCGGATAAAAAAGACTCTCAAGGCTTATGCTTTATTGGTAAAGTTCGTCTGCCAGAATTTTTACAACAGCAACTGAAGCCAAAAACGGGAAAAATTATTGAGGTGCCAGTAGAATTTGATTTATATAATAGAACCGTTCCTTTATTTTCAAATAAAGAAAAGGAGCTCGAATTTTTTGCAGAGAAACCAGCGTATAGCATAAATGACGGTAAGTTTGTTGGTGAGCACCAAGGCGCCCATTATTTTACTAAAGGACAGCGGAAAGGATTGCATGTTGGTGGCACTAAGGAGCCTTTGTTTGTTATTGATACCGATGTAAAGGAAAATGTTATTTATACAGGTCAGGGTAAAACCCACCCGGGTTTATACAGACGAACCTTATTTGTAAATGAAGAAGAACTACATTGGGTACGTCAAGATTTAGCTCTAAAAATTGATGAAAAATTAGAAATTAAAGCACGTATTAGATATCGACAAGAATTACAAGAAGCTACTTTATACAAAGTAAATGGTGGTATGTATGTTGATTTTAAAGATATGCAATCTGCAATTACAGAAGGGCAATTCGTAGCTTGGTATTTAGAAGATGAGCTCATTGGTTCTGGGGTAATTTCTTAATTTAGAGTATACGCTTCACGCTTTGTTTCTAATGGAGCACCTAAATATTTTCCATGCAAAATAGAATTACAGACCTTTTTAATATAGAGTTTCCAATTATTCAAGCAGGAATGGTTTGGACGAGCGGTTGGCGCCTTGCCAGTGCTGTTTCTAATAATGGAGGATTGGGAGTAATTGGAGCTGGTAGCATGTATCCTGATGTCTTACGAGAGCATATTCAAAAATGTAAAAACGCCACAACTAAGCCTTTTGCGGTCAATGTACCCATGTTATATCCTGATATTGAAAAACTGATGGATATTATTATTGAAGAGAGGGTTAAGATTGTTATTACTTCAGCAGGAAATCCGCAAACATGGACCACAATTCTCAAGAATCAGGGAATAACCGTTGTACATGTAGTCAGTAGTTTAAAATTTGCTTTAAAGGCACAAGAAGCTGGGGTAGATGCTATTGTTGCCGAAGGTTTTGAAGCAGGCGGTCATAATGGTCGTGATGAAACTACAACATTGGTTTTAATTCCGGCAGTACGAGAAAAAATTTATATTCCTTTGATTGCCGCGGGTGGTATTTCTACAGGTAAAGCAATGCTAGCAGTTATGGTTCTAGGCGCTGATGGTGTACAGATAGGTAGTCGGTTTGTAGCAAGTGAAGAAGCATCTAATCACATTGATTTTAAAAAAATGGTTGTGAATTCTCAAGAAGGAGATACTCAATTAACCTTAAAAGAACTCGCCCCAGTACGACTTATAAAAAACAAGTTCTATTATGAAATTCAAAATGCATACCAACAAGGGGCAACAACTGAAGAATTGAAAACGCTATTAGGTCGCGGCAGAGCTAAAAAAGGTATGTTTCTAGGTGATTTAGAAGATGGTGAACTAGAAATAGGTCAGGTGTCTGCATTGATTCAAGTTATAAAACCAGCAGGTGAAATTATTAGGGAGATAATGGGTGAATTTAATCAGAGGAAACAAGAGTTATCTTGTTGGTAGAATATAATCCTACTCTCTCAGTCACTACATTTTTATTTTTTCAAGCTTCCTAAATATTCCATTAAATCTCGTAATTCTCGTCTAGTTATCATACGACCCATTGCAGGCATAGCAGACATTGAATTTTCTTGTTTAGCTATTCTACCTAGAGGTATTTCTAATGGTTCTGCCGCGGATGTTCTTAATAGTATTTCATTCGCACGTTTTTCAATCAATACACCTTGTACTTTTTGACCATCTTTTAGTGTCAATGTTACTGTGCCATAACCTGGCGCAAGTCTTTTGCTAGGCTCTATTAAAGCTTCAAGTAATTGTTTTCTGTTTAATACATTGGCAATATTATCCAATGCCGGACCAACATCACCGCCTGAACCATCGACTGCATGGCATCTAACACATTGGGCAGTTGGGTTATTGTTAAACACACTTCGACCAGCCCACCAGCTTCCACCATGAAGGGTTTCTTCAAAAGAATCAGCAGAAAAACCAGCTTTTTTAAGTTTATCTAATCGAGCGATCAGCTTAGGGTTCTCGGTCGCATTAACCGATTCCATAAGGTCTAAAAGTATACCTTGGTTTAATTGATTTTTACTTGCCTTATCAATAAGGCTCGCCAAAATGGTGTTGCTATTTTCTACAGGTAAATCGCCTAAAACATTCAACATACGTTGTTGTTCAGACACAGAGCCTTTTGTAAATATTGGTCCGACGATGGCAGGCAATTTTTCTTTAGGAAGATTTAATTGACCTAGTAACCCTACAGCAGAGGTCCTTACTTGTTCGTTTGAATCTTGCATGCCAATAATCATAGCAGCTTCCATTTTATCGAAGTTAAGTTGACCTAGTGTATTTAATACGGATGCTCTTACCTCTGGTGATTTGTTTGTTTTAAATATGTAATACAACTCATTATTATATTTGCTTATACCAATGGCGCTTAGGGTTTTTGAAATACCGATGAGAATTTCAGGTTGGCGGTCTCTAAGTAACGCCGGAATATCTTTACCAATTTTACTTTGTAATAAATTACCTTCTCTATTAATCTCACCTCTATATCTACCATCTACTCGGTCTAAGAGCGAAGGGTTGTTCCACGTTCCTAATGCGGCTAAAGCTTCACCTCTTAAACTACTGGTAACGCTAGTCCTTTTTGCAAAATTAATAAGCATATCCAATTCTTGTTCTCCACCTACACGTAATGCTGCATTAATAGCTCTTCTTAAAAGTGGTTCTGAGGTATACTTTTCATTATTCAATATTGTCGCTAAGGAAGGTAAGGCACCTTCAATTGAGAGGTCATCATTAATAGCTCTTGCTGTCTCAGTTACGATATATTCGTCTTTATCTGACAAAAAGATTGAAATTTTTGGTTCCTGTAATTTTCTCAAAATTAAAACCGCTGCAAGTCGTAAACTTCTATTTTCATTATTAGCAAGTGCTATTATAGGCTCTGCTTTTCCTATTCTAGAAAGTGCTAAAACAGCGGCATGTCTTAAATAAAGATCTTTATCATCATTGGCAACAATCATTTCCAATAATGGTTCAACTGCTTTTTCATATTTTATTCTACCCAATGCTTGAGCCGCAAAGAATTTAACTCTATCATTTTCATGTTTCGTTAAAGATATTAAGGTATCTGCGGCAGCCTCGTATCTCAAATCACCTAAAACCTTGGCACTTTGAGCTATAATTTCTGGATCAGAATCATGTAATAAGGCAAGTAATGGCTTTGCATCATCTTTATCATTGGCAGCAATTTGCCCAATACCCCAAATAGCATGAATACGTGCAAACTGATTTTCTTCGTTCTTAAGAACATCTTTTAATGCACGGTAGCCCCAGAAAGTTCTTTTAGCTAATTCGAATTGCGCTTTTTGACGTATTCTCATATCGCCGTAGCTTAAAAGCTTTATTAAATTATCGTTTTTATCATCTTTGTAATTATGGGTCATTAATCTTTGGGTTTCTAATCGCTCTTGCGCTAGATCATTTGTTTCTTCAGTTACATCTAACTTCCAAACCCTACCATAATCTTTACTTCCCCAACCATTAACCCAATCAGCCAAGTATAAAGCCCCATCAGGGCCAAAATCAATACCTGTTGGTAATACGCCCGATAAAATAGATTCATCGGTATTCAATTCAAAAGAAGCTCCTTTAGGTTTCAAATCAAATGACCAAATATGTGAACGGCTAGGATCACCTACGAATTCTACTAAAAAGAATTTATCCATCCATTTTTTGCCTAATGCAGTCCCTGGGTTATATCTCATTCCTGTAGGTCCATTATGAAAATTTTGGATTGGAGGCATAATGTAAGCTGCCTGCCCTTCCCATCGTGGAATGAACAGTTTTTCATCCATCCAAACATTATAACCATTATTCTTTGGGTCGGTATATTTACCATATTGCCAATTGGCACGCCACCCTGCATCAGATCCTTCTACGATATGAACCAGTCTTTCACTTTCTCCTTTGTGGTCACCATCATTGTCTGATGAAATAATATTACCATAGGCATCAAAAACAAATTCATGAGTATTTCGAAGTCCATGTGCAAAAACTTCAAAATTAGAGCCATCAGGATTGCTTCTTACGATAACCCCTTCATTTGGGTATTTATGATTTTCATCATCAACCGTAGTAATATTGGCTCCAATATCGCCGATGCCCCAATAAATTTTTCCGTCGGGTCCTTCAATTGCTCCAGACATACCGTGACCACTAAAGCCAATATGCACTGCGAAACCAGTTGCAATGCTCGTTTTTGTATCTAATATTTTATCACCGTTAGTATCAGTAAGTCGATACATGCCAGGACCTATACCAACAAAAATATCTTTATCTCTAACCAAAAGTGCACCTGCTTGATCATTGATTTCATCATTAAAATCGTTCATTATTTGAGTAGAGATATCTGCTATACCATCTTTGTCGGTATCTTCTAACATCCAAACTTCATCTTGTTCAACTGCAAGGTCATGCCAATCATGAATACTATCATTATTTAAATCTGGGAACCACTCATTTTCTTTACTAAGTTCAGGTGCGAAGGTTTTATGAAGAAATGCTCTTCTGTCCTCAACAGACTCTAATGCAATAGACTCAGTCATCCAGTCTCTATGTCCTCGGATATCAAATTCAGAATTTTTATTTCTATTTGAACGAGTAATATAAACATTACCATTATCGTCAATATCCATAGCAATTGGGTCTGGTGCTAATGAGTCTGAGGCCCAAAGGCTCAATTTTAAACCATCGGCTACATTTGCTGAAATACTTTCCCTTGCAAGTTTCGCCATTTCAAGTAAGGCAGTACTATCTTGTTGAATGGTTAAGGGAATTTCAATTGGTTTTTTCTGTTTACAGGATATAGTTAAAAGGCATATGGTAAAAATGCCTAACAAAAACTTTTGAAATGACGTCATTTTAATTTCAGGTTGAATTGATGTTTAAAAGTAAGGATTATTGTAATTAATCAATAATGAAAATCTATTGCACTTTAATTATTAACATCAAATTTAAAATAGTGCATTTTTTTGATTTTACTAGTATTTAATTCTTTTAGTAGAAACACTATTTTAAAACTTCCTTTATATTTGAAAACATATCAAATACCTAATACTATGAATACAATAAAAACAGCTTTTACACTTCTTTGTTTTGCCACCCTTAGCATAAATATTATGGTAGGGCAAGAAGGGCATCCATTAGAAGGAAAATGGAATTTAACTATTGATCAAGATGGTGAAGAATTACCAGCTTGGTTAGAAATTAGACATTCTGGTAACAACACCTTAATTGGTAGGTTTACGTATGCATTCGGTAGCGCACGACCTGTTGCAGAAATAGAAAAACATGGAGATTTGTTTTCATTTGAAATTCCGCCACAGTGGGAGCCAGGAGCTTCTAATATGGAATTTGAAGGAAAAATGGTAGGTGACGGACTTGAAGGTACTATGATTTATGTTGATGGAAAGACCTATAACTGGACGGCTACAAAATCTCCGATTCTACCTTTTTATGACAATGCAAAAGAAGGAAAGACCATAAAACTTTTTAATGGTGAAAATTTAAATGGATGGATAATGAAGCCAGGTAACCAATGGGCCGTAATCGATGGTGTGTTAACGAGCTTTAAATCTGGCGTAAATCTAGTTTCGGAAGAGAAGTTCAAGGATTTCAAATTGCATGCAGAATTTAGATATCCTGAAGGCAGTAATAGTGGTTTGTATTTAAGAGGTCGCTACGAAGTGCAAATAGCAGATAACATAGGATTGGAAGCTTCTTCTATTTATTTTGGTGGAATTTATGGTCTACTTACCCCTAATGAAAATGCTGCAAAGAAGGCTGGGGAGTGGCAAACGTATGATATTACCTTAATTGGTAGGCGAGTAACTATTGTTGCCAATGGCAAAACTGTAATATCGAATCAGAATATTGATTCCATGACAGGTGGCGCTTTAGATAATAATGAAGCTGAAGCTGGCCCAATAATGATACAAGGTGATCATGGTCCTGTAGAATTTAGAAAATTAGAAATAACACCTTTATCTAAAGGATAAGGTACTTTAGTAATGATAAAAGCCTCCATGATTGGAGGCTTTTTTTTGTTGGTATTCATTTTAATTTAATTGGGCGATTAGCGCCAAGGCTTTTACTTCTTCATCTTCATGAACGAAAATCTGAATGAGGTCTGATAAGGGTATTCCAAAACCTGCCAACCGTGCAGATTCACTTTCATCTTTTAGTATAGGTTCTATATTATTATCCTTTAATGCCAGTTCCACTCTATGAGCTTCTATGCTATTACCGCCAAAAACCTTTTTAAATTTTGAGTCCATAATGTTTATTTTATACTTGCATTCATTTCTTTAATAAAAGTATTGAAACTCTTGAAAGTAGAAGTTAATATTTCTATTTGTTCTTGCGCCTCTTTCCAATCTTTTTGTTCAATAGCCTCTCTAACACCAGGTAGGGTTTTAACACCGTAACCTGTATAAAAACCAGGAGCATAAATTTGATGCTTAAACCAAGGTCTTCTAGGTAGTCCCTTTTCAGAAGTTAACATATGTTCAGCTTTCATTAGTTTTTTATTGAGTTCATTTCTCATCTCGATAGAAAGTGAAGTTGTATTTATTTTTTCAAATTCGGATATAGATTCATTTAAAATAACCAATTCATTTTGTAAAGGAGAAAAGTCTATATAAGGTACCATATCTTTTTTAGAAGGGCTCTTCATTTGTTTTGTAGGATCAGCAGCTAATTGATAGGTGTTTTTCTCTACCATTTTGTTATGCTTAAGAACATCTTTACGCATACTCTCCGTTTCATTGATTATTTCAGTCAGGTAATTTGAAACAGTGGAATACCATTGGGTGAAATTTAGTGGAAGTACATCTGCATTTGCCAAACGTAAAGTTATAAGTCCGGCAGTATTTGCTAAAGCAACACCATATGCAAATTCAGGGTCTTTGAATCTTTTGTAATGAGGATAAGTATCGTAAATAGTATGGTATTCTCCACCACCATTTTCACCACCAAATCCTAAATTTAAGGCTGCGATTCCTGCATGCTGTATAAAAGGAGTGTAATCAGAACCCGAGCCAAGAGCATATAATTCAAAAGAATCATCACCGCCATTTACCATATTCGCAGCAATTCGTCGCTCTTTTACCGATACTTTGGTTTGTGGGTCGATAACTGAACCAGCTACTTCACTTACCATAGCTTGTAAGGAGTGCGAACCTCCTGCACCTAAAAATCCTCGACCATTACCATCGGTATTTATATAAGCAACCACTTTTTCTTGCAATTCCCTTTTATGGTCTTCTACCCATTCAGTAGATCCGATTAGACCGGGTTCTTCAGCATCCCAAGCACAAAACACTATAGTACGTTTTGGTTTCTGTCCTTTTTTTGCAAGTTCGCCAATTGCTCGAGCTTCTTCCATTAGGGCCACCATGCCGCTAATAGGATCGTTTGCGCCATGAACCCATGCATCATGATGATTACCTCGCATAACCCATTGGTCTGGAAATTCAGAACCTTTTAATGTTGCAATTACATTATGTGCAGGTACCAGTTTCCAATCGAAAGTAAGTTTCAGATGTACTTTTGCTGGTCCTGGTCCGATATGATAGGTAATAGGTAAACCACCTCGCCATGATTCTGGAGCTACCGTACCATCTAAAGCCGATAATAGAGGTAATGCATCTTCATATGAAATTGGTAATACAGGAATTTTCGTTATTGTGGGTGCATCTTTTCTATCTAATCTCTTTGCGTCTTTTGTTGCAGCATAACTGGGAGTCAAAACATCACCTGGGTATGTTGGCATATCCATCACCGAACCTCTCTGAACACCTGTTTTGTTTTTGTAAGCACCTTTTGGATATACATCACCTTGGCCATAGCCATCATCCTCGGGGTCTGAGTAAATAATACAGCCTATAGAACCTTTTTCAGCAGCTAGCTTAGGTTTAATACCTCTCCAAGAACCTTGATATTTAGCGATGACAATTTTTCCTTTAACGCTTATACCTAGTTTTTCTAATTCTTCATAGTCTTTAGGAATACCATAGTTGACAAAAACCAATTCTGCCTCAACGTCTCCATCGATAGAAAATGCATTGTAGCTAGGTAAAAGAGCATCGCCTTGTGCAGTAAATGGGTCACCCTCTACTGGAACTGCGGTTAATTTTGCAGTGTACTTGGTAGGCCCGGTTAGTTCTAAAATCCTCTCCGTAGGATAAGGAAATAGAATTTGATAGGTTTCAATTTTGGCATCGTAACCCCAAGATTCAAATTGACTTTGAATCCATTTAGCATTTTTTTCACCAAATTCTGTACCGACCCAATGAGGCTCTGCAGCCATTTTTTGCATCCACTGATCTAAGTTGGTGGCATTTAATTTTTCTTCAAAACTTTTTTCTAGTTGAAGTTGTTTGCTAGTATTCTCAGGTGAAAATCCCATTATTGATTTTTGAGAAAAACCAGTGAGAAATGTTATTAAGAATAGGGTAGTTAGAATTTGTTTCATAGTGTTAGAATAAAGATGTTGAAGTTTAATTAGTTTTAAGATTAATGGTTGTGCCAGTTTTAGCGCTTGTTATGGCTGCTTGTAGAATCTCCATAGTAATCATGTTATTCTCTAATGCATATACATTATAAGGTTCTAAAATTAACTGGTTATTGATAACAGCTGCAAAAACAGAGAATGGATCATCAAATGGTTTCTGTCGTTCCCCTAATAGAAATGTCTCTTCGGTATAATCGCTATATCCTTTAGAAAGTCTTAATCGTAATTGGGTAGGATTGTCAGAATAAATAGCACCCTTAGTACCATATAACTCCATATCTTTTCTACCTATAGGCCAATTCCATGACGGCTCAAGTATGGCCATTTCATTATCGTAGGTCAATATAATAGTAGCATCGTCATCTACATTAGGGTTGTTCTCTGGTTGTAACTGTTGTGTCACGGCGGTAATACTATTAGGTCGTTTACCCTTCATTAGCCAGGTCATTAGATTTGCTCCGTAACAACCAAAATCTGTAATGGCGCCACCGCCATTTAATATGGGGTCTGATAACCATTCTAAAAATTCATCAGAAACACCAATTTTCTTAGGACCTTTATGACCATCTCTAATGATAACCTTTCTTAGTTGGCCTATTGTTCCCTTTTCTAATAAGTCATTTGCTTTTACATTGGTCTCATACCATGATGTTTCATAATTTGTTAAAACATGAATTTGGTATTTTTTAGCCAACATTTCAATTTTCTTAGCATCCTCAAGATTGGTGGCTAAGGGTTTTTCTACCATAACATGTATGCCTTTTGGAGCGCATGCTTCTACTACATTTAAATGTTTTTTTATGTTCCCAAAAGCAGCCACAGCATCTGGTTTTACTTTTTTTATCATTTCATCCATTGTATCAAAAACGATATCCATAGAAAATCCAAATTCTTTAGAAAGTCTTTGTGCTAATTGCTTGTTGGGTTCAACAATTCCCACCATTTTAATATCTGATTGAGAATCTCTACTAAGAATCCACCCAACATGTCCATGTGTAAGACCGGCAACGCCCAATTTCAACGCACTATCTTGAGCGATTACACAATTTAAAGTCAGTATCAATAAAAGGGTTAAGAAAAATTGTTTCATAAGAAGGATTTTAAAAAATTAAATAGGCTCTTAAATTGTTTTGTATTCTATTAGATTTGTACTTGTGGCAAATACAATCAACTCTCATAAGTTTACGATTGAAAATTATTTAAGCGGACATTCACCTTATTTCTATTATAGTAAACATGGATAGAGGGGCTATTTTAAAGGGCCATATTTCACCTAAATATAAGAAAGTAGCAGCTTAAAAAACCAAAAAAGCGCCTTTATTTGGCGCCTTTTTTTTCAAAAATAGTTAACTGGTATTTTATAAAATCTACTATATTTCTAGTTATTCATTGGTACTTCCATAACTAATACTTTAGCAGAACTATTACTATGCAGTGTAAAGGAGTCGGTTTCCCAAATACCATAACCATCTCGTTTATTTAAATTTTGCCCATTTACAACAATATCACCTTCTAAGACAAAAATATAAACTCCATTTCCTTCTTTTTTTATAGAATAGGAATCTGTTTTGTCAGATTCATAATCTCCCAAATGAAACCAGGCATCTTGGTGAATCCAAACTCCGTTATCATCTTCATTTGGAGATAGAATTTGATATAGGCTATTTTTGGTTTCTATATTTTTTATTGAAATTTGATCGTATCGTGGCGTTACATCTTTTTTATTCGGAATTACCCAAATTTGTAGAAATTTAACCATTTCATTTTTACTTTTATTATGCTCACTGTGCGAGACTCCTGTGCCAGCACTCATTACCTGAACATCACCTGATTTGATGACGGTAGAATTACCCATATCGTCCATATGTTGAAGGTCACCTTCTAATGGTATAGAAATTATTTCCATATTACTGTGAGGATGGGTTCCAAATCCTCGACCTGCGTCAACCATATCGTCATTTAATACTCTAAGCACCCCAAAATTCATACGCTCGGGGTTGTGATAATTGGCAAAACTAAAGCTATGATATGAGTTTAACCATCCATAATCAGCATGTCCTCTGGTGTCTGATTTATGTAAAATTGTTTTCATTTTCATTCTATTTGAGATATGAATTTAGTCGTTTTTTATTTCGAACTTTACTATTAAAAAGTTTACTAAAATGAGTTGTAATATTTTTTTAAAGTAGGGTAAATTGCTTTTGAATTGTTTCTTGCTAAAAGAAGTGATTGACATAATATTAAAACAGGAAAAACGTTATACTCAAAAATTCCTACAAACATGAAATCTATTTCTTTTCTATATCTATTATTTTCAATTTCAATAATTTATGCTCAAAGTAGTGCAGATGCTGTTAAACATTTAGGCGCAGGTATAGTTATTGGAGGAGTTGGAGGATATGCTGCAAATAAGATATCGAAAGGTCAACGAGGCTGGACTTGGGCTGGTGCTGTAGGAAGCAGCTTAGTTGCAGGATTAGCAAAAGAGGCTATTTATGATAAATCAAAAGGCGCTACTTGGGAAACAAGAGATGTTATTTTTACCACCCTAGGTGGTGTGGTTTCAGCATTAGCATTAGAAGTATTTACAGGTAATGATAGTGGTAGAAGAAGAAGTGGTAATGGTAAAAAATGTGGTTGCTTGGTAGCTGAATTAGATTTTAATCAAGAATTAGATTTGCCAATATTTGTAGGAAACGGAACAGGTGATATTACCTCAGAATTACAAGCCGCCTATTTTTTACAGTAAACTTATAATAGTCCCTTTGCCTTTATTTCTAAATATTTATTAATGGTGTTTATAGTCAAATTTTCTGGTTTGGTTAGAATAGTCTGAATACCATACTTGCGTAATTCATTTACCACCAATTGTTTTTCGTAGATAAATTTCTCTGCGATAGTTTGCTCAAAAATTTCTAATGTGTTATTTGATTTTTTCTGGGTATAAGATATTAGTTCTGTGTTCTCGAAAAATATAACAACAAGTAAATGCTGTTTTGCGATTGCTTGTAAGTATGGTAGTTGACGGTGTAATGCATCTAGAGTCTCAAAATTAGTGTAAAGTAAAAGCAGACTTCTTTGGGGTAGATGTCTTTTTGTGTCTATATACAATCTGCTAAAATCACTTTCTACAAAATTCGTTTTAAGATTGTATAACGTTTCAAGTATAAGACTCATTTGCGAACTTCTACGTTCAGCAACAACTCTGTTTTCTATTTTAGTACTAAAAGCGAACATACCCGCTTTGTCATTTTTCTTTAATGCTATGTTACTGATTACTAGTGTGGCATTTATGGCATAATCTAATAAACTAAGTTCGTTAAAAGGCATTTTCATTACTCTCCCTTTGTCAATAATAGAATAGACAGGTTGAGATTTTTCATCTTGAAACTGGTTAACCATCAATTGCCCTTTCTTTGCAGTGGCTTTCCAATTGATGTTTCTTATGTCATCACCCTGAATATAGTCTTTAATCTGCTCAAACTCCATCGTATTACCGATACGGCGTATTTTTTTAATCCCGTATTCAAAAAGTCTATTACTAAAAGCGAATAGGTCGTACTTTCGAAGTTGTAAAAAAGAAGGGTATACAGGCACTTCTTTACCTTGGTCAAAGGTGAACTTGCGGGCAATGAAACCTATAGGTGAACTGGCGAAAATATTTAAATTGCCAAAACTATAAAGTCCTCTTTCAACTGGTCTAACCGAGTAAGAATATAGTTTTTGGTCACCGGTTTTTAAACGACTATAAAAGCTAAGGTCTCTCTTTTGAAATTGAAAAGGGAGTTCATCTATTATATTCAAATGAATTGTAAGCAGGTATTGATTAGTGACCTTAATTTCAATAGTATTTTCGTCTCCGTTTGAAAGTTTATCAGAAACAATTCTATCAGCAATTACACCACCTTTCGATAGAAATAAGAGAAGTAAATCTACTAGGCATAATGCTAAGAAAAGATAGAAAAATGACTTTGCAAGAAATGTAATGTTCTCAAAGATATATGAAATCAGAAAACAGAAAATCACCCCTGTCAGTGCAAAGAAAAATCTCTTTTGTAGAAATATGTTTTTGAATGCCTTTTTCACAATTACTTATCTTGGAATCTCTATGGTTTGAATTAAGTCTTGTATCATTTTTTCGGCTGTCAAGCCTTCCATTTCACGCTCTGGTGTTAGTATAATACGGTGACATAAGATGGGCCCAACTACTTTTTTAATATCATCAGGAGTGATGAAATCTCTACCATTAATTGCCGCTACAGCTTTTGAAGCTTCTAAAATGGCAATTGATGCTCTTGGCGATGCACCTAAATATAGATTTGAGTTGGTTCGAGTATTATTGACTATTGCAGCAATATATTTCAGTAAATTATCTTCTACAATAATATCTTTTATTACTTTTTGAAATGTAGCTATCTGTACTGCAGATAATACCGAATCAATTAGGGTTTCAACATTTGCAGTTTTTTGTTGATGCTTGTTTTCTAGAATTTTAATTTCTTCCTCAAGGGTAGGGTAATGAACATTAATCTTGAATAAAAAACGGTCTAGTTGTGCTTCGGGTAATCTATAAGTACCTTCTTGTTCAATAGGGTTTTGAGTGGCAAAAACTAAGAATGGTGGTTGCATTTCATATTCATTCCCATCGATGGTAATTTGTCGCTCTGCCATAGCTTCAAAAAGAGCAGCTTGTGTTTTTGCAGGAGCCCTATTAATCTCATCAATTAGAATAATATTTGAAAAGATAGGCCCTTTTTTAAACTCAAATTCAGATGTTTTTACATTAAAAATAGAAGTACCTAAAATATCACTAGGCATTAAATCGGGCGTAAATTGTATTCTACTAAAATCGACATTCATGGTCTTTGCCAGTAACTTTGCCGTTACAGTTTTGGCAACACCGGGTACGCCTTCAATTAATGAATGCCCATTTGCCAAGATAGAAACTATTAATAATTCTATCATGTCTTGTTGACCTATGATTACTTTGCCTAATTCTGATTTAACTCGTGCTACCGATTCTTGTAGCTTAGAAAGGTCAATTCTAGAATTAAATTCTAAGTTATTTTCATCTTGTGTATTATCTTCCATAAGATTGTTTAAATGTGTTTATTTTCTGGGCAAGTTTTAAAGTGTCTTGTTCTGTATGTTTAGGTTTATTTTTTAGATTCAATATGAAATCTATTAAAGATTTTGTTTCTTCAATGTTTTTACCAGCTTTCACTGCTAATTGTGTCACTAACTTTTCATCTAAAACAGTTGTATTTATATAATATCTATTTCTTAAATAATTTAAAAAGAAGTTTATCTTTTTACTATTTAAGTTGGTGTAGTCTTTATTTTGATGATAGAGAGATCCTACGGTTCTTGCGAACTCGACCGATGAATTTTCTAAAGGTTTAATAACTGGTATTATGCGTTGTTCTCGTTTTGCCTTAAAAATCACAAAGAGCAGAAGTCCGAAAAGTACTAGATAATAACTCCATTTTAAAGCAGGTTGGTTTAAGACAAATCGCATTGGCGAGGTTATTACTATTCTTCCCGATTTCTTATAATCATCCCAAAACAACAATTGATTTTCTAAGTAAGAAAAACTATCAGCGCTATAGTTACTATTGTCACTTAATAAATAATAATTAGTAAATGCAATGGGTAGGGTATTGATGATAAAGCTTCCTTTGCCGAAAGATGTTTTAATGAAGTTTGGTTTAACTTGTTTTACATTCTTTTCATTGTTTAAGAAGGCGTTGTCTGTAAAATGTATATGGCCTAATACTTCAGTATTTAAAGTATCTAAACTGGTGAAGTAGGCAATATTTACTCCTCTTTCAAATTCATAAATTCGATTATTTATGTCGCTATGGGTAAAGTCAACACTTACGGTGTCTTCTTTAATCGTATACTCTTGTAAAATTTCAATATTAAGAGTGTCAGCTAATTTACCTCTTAACTCTGTCGTAGCAATAAATACTTGATTGCCCTTTGCAACGTATTTTAATATTTGATTGGTTTCTTGTTCATCTAAATAAATATTTTCGTTTATCAATAGATAGTTAGAAATTTTCGAAGAATCATTTTTTATAAGCACATCATAAATACTTTCTTCGACCAATTGTATTTCACTGTTCGGAAAAAGGGAAGGCAATTCATTAAAAAGTACAAAACAGCCAAATGGTATCTTTGAAATAGAAGTGTAGGAAGGTCTCCAATTAATAGGCCTAGGGCGAATAATTTCGGTCACGATAATACCAACGAGTACCGCAATTAAAAATCCAAGAATTATTTTCGAACGCCTCTCCAATTTATTGTTTAATTAGTTTGTTAATAGCTTCAAAATCTAAAACTGATTTTTCATATCTAATTAAGTCAATAGTCTGTTCGCCATACCATATGTAATCGTATAAGTAGGCTATCTTTTTAAAGCCTTGTTGTATGGTGGGCTGTACTATTTCGATTAAATAATCAGAATTCGTTTTTTCAAAATGCCATTGAATAATATCGTTTTTTGAAAGTTTTTGTAATGTTAGTAGAAACTGATATCGTATTGCAAGTCGGTAATCAGAATTTTCTAATGCTGCGTGTAAAAGATGGTTTACATCAATAGTTTCAATATGCTCTTCAGTAAGATTTATATCATGAAATGATTTAGCCTTTTTATTGAAAATGGAATTGAAATTTTCATTAATCAGCACTTTTACAATTAAATAAATGGCCAATATGACCAACAGAAAATAGATGAGGTATTCTATGGCTTGAAGTAGTTGAGGTGAAAGTTCAACACCAAAAATGCTGTATAAACCTTTGCCTATCCAGTTTATAAATCGTGCTAAAAGGTTTTGCGATTCTCCTGTTTTTTTGGCGTAATTAAATTCTTCTCCACTATATTTTTCAGCATGATTGTCATCTAATCGGTGCATGGTCAATACAGATGATGTATCGATTCTTACAATACTGTCTTCTATCCCTTGTGCAAAGGAGCACAGGGTATAAAATTGAAAAAGTATGAGAAAAAAGAAGTTTTTCAAATTAGTCGTTTTGGCCTATTTGCGCTATTGAAGCCCTTGTGCTTTCGTTATATGTTTTTTCGTGTAAGGCATAATACAATATGCCATTAACAAACTGAGACAGGCATTGGCCGTAAATTGCGATAATTAAAATGAAACAAGTACCTAAAGTGTAAACTATAGTTGTTACTATTGAATGAGAATAATCTACATTATTTTCAACGACATGAAATGTATACACACCAATTATTATTGCAGGAACTATAAGTGCAAGCATCAGTAAAATACCTAGTAGTAACCCTAATATGAAATTAACTCCCACAGATTTCCAAAAATTTGCGGTTACTAATCTCCAGCCTTCACCAAATGCATCTGAAATTCCTTTTTTCTTTTCTAACATATCGAAAAAAGAGACACCAATCCACGCCGAAATAAAGAATTGAAAAATGTATTGTACAAAAATTCCTAAAATAGGAATTATGGCTAAAATGAATGAAGCTATTAAGATTACAATATAAATTGGTATTAATAATAGCACAAAGAGTATAATTTTACTGAATTGGCTTTTTGCAAACTCCCACACTTCTGTCTTATCGATATCTGAACTTTTATTTTCTACATATTTTATCATATAACTACTCGATAACGAATAGTTTAAAACAGCAACACAAATAAAAATGACAAAGAACAGAAAACCACCAATACCTAAAAAGTAGTAATAGTTTTGTTCTAATCCAACATCTCCAGAAACGTTTTCATAATTATATTCATGAGCAATCATTCCAATAAAACCAGAGACCAAAAGGTAACTTGCAATTAATAATCCTACTAAGAATACACCATTATAGCTAATAAAAACATTAGTGAAGTTTTTAATATTCTGTTTAAAAAAGTCAAAGTAAGTAGAGATTATTTCTCCGAAGTCACGGTTTACCCTTAATGGTATATAATTGTTTTTCATATTTGTTATTAAGTATTATGGGGTATGCTATATAGTAGAATACAATTAAAAATAAAGAGGCGGCAATAATTAAAAATGCCAGCCAATTAGGCATATCTGTATAGCGAGTTATAAAGCCTTCGATAAAACCGGCAATTATAAAAAAAGGTATAGTGCTTATAACTACTTTTAATCCGTCTTTGGCGCCTTTCATGAAAGAAATGCGTCTTGAGTAGGTTTTAGAAAATAGAATGCTATTTCCCATTATTAAACCAGCACATCCTGCAATGATAATTACTGAGATTTCAATAGTACCATGTAACCATATTTGTTTATTAGCTTCAAAGAAAACGCCTTTGGTATAGAAGAATGTTATAAAAGCACCGAGCATTATGCCATTACTAAAAAGAATGTAGGCAGTACCTATACTTGTAATAACGCCAAATGCAAAGGCTAAAAAGGCTACTCTAATATTGTTTATAGTAATCCCTAAAAAGCTACCTATTTCACTACCACCTTTATAAATTGCCGCGGGATCGCCATTGGCAATATTATTTAAAGTTTCGTTTACATAGGCATCCCCTAAAATTAGCCTAATGAAAGTAGCATCGTTTAATGCTGATAGCGAACCTATTACTGAGGCGATTATAAAAATTAAAAATGCAATGCCTAAAGTTTTATGATGTTTTTTGAAAAAAAGCGGGAATTCTGTAAGCCAGAAATCTATTACACGATTCCGGCTTTCCTTTTTGTTTTTATATATTTTTTGGTGTGCTTGTGAAGCCAAACCATTTAAATACAATAAAGTCTTACTTTCTGCGTAATAAGTTTGCGCATAAGCTAAATCATTGGTTAATTGAATGTAACCATTTGCAAGATCATCTGGATTTGTGTTAGCCCCAAGGTTAATAGCCTTTTCAAATGCTATCCATTTTTCCTTATTTTGCCGTACAAAAGCAGCTTCGCGCATAAACAGTATTTACCTTGTTAAATTTAAGACTTAATGAATAACCTTCAAATCAATACAACGCAAAATGTTAATCTTAATTATACCATTGTTAGTATTGGCGAACGAATTGTAGCATTTTTTATAGATGCTTTTATTTTATATCTATATTCTATTTTAGTTAATTTGGTTGGAGATGCTATTGGTTATGTGTACGATGATCGTTGGACTCAAAGAGGAATAGTGGCACTTATTTTCTTACCGGCAATGTTCTATAGTCTATTCATGCATATTATATTTAATGGCAGAACGGTTGGTAAAATGTTGCTTAAAATGCGAGTGGTTAAAGTAGATGGGTCGCCTGTTCATTGGAGTAATTATTTAGTTCGTTGGATGCTGCGCTTGGTCGATATTTGGCTTTTTTTAGGCTCAATTGGTATTTTAACCATTCTATTTTCAGAAAAGAGACAACGTTTAGGTGATGCCGCAGCAGGCACTGTAGTTATTAGTACAAAGAATAAAACAACCGTATCGCATACAATATTAGAAGAGGTAGAAGATACGTATGTTCCACAATTTACAAATGTTACGATATTGACTGATAAGGATATTCGATTAATCAAAGAAACTTTTAGTATTGCCAAAAAAAGTAATGATTTTAAGACATTAAAAGCATTAAGAGAAAAGGTTGACAGTATCTTGCAAACAAATTCTGAATTATACGATAAAGAGTATTTAGAAGTTGTTCTTAAAGACTATAATTACTTCACCCAAAAGTTATAAGTAATGTTTTATTTTATCATTGATATATTAGGAACCATCGCATTTGCCATATCTGGTGTTTTGGTTGCTATGGATAAAAAGTTAGATGTCTTCGGTGTACTGATAATTGCCTTTGTCACTGCTGTTGGTGGCGGTACCTTACGCGATTTGTTAATAGGTATTAAACCAGTAGGGTGGCTAAATGCACCAATGCATTTACTCATAATAGTCATTACCGTTATACTAGCAATACTATTTGTAAAGCAATTAAAATACATTAAAAAATCGCTATTTTTATTCGATACCATTGGTATTGGGCTTTACACCATGGTGGGTATTGAGAAGGGTTTGGCTGCAAACTTATCACCTGTAATGTGCATAGCATTAGGTACTATTACAGCCTGTTTTGGAGGTGTAGTTAGAGATATTTTGTGTAATGAAATTCCGGTGATTTTCAGAAAGGAGATTTATGCTACGGTATGTATTTTAGGGGGATTAGTATATTTTCTTTTAATTCAATTTCCTATTGACAATACCATTTCTTATTCCATGGCAATACTAACCATAATAATTATGAGGGTTTTGGCTGTTCGGTTTAAAATTTCGCTGCCAAATATTTATAAAGAATAGAAATTAAATCTCTCTTTGAATAATCTCATAAGAATCAAAAGCGTTGAGGTTTTTGTTGTCAACAACCAATAACTACTCAATAACCTCTGCCTTTTCAATATAAATATTGTGCATTGGCCAATCACCTTCACCAACAGGCTGGTTATTTATTTTGTCAACGACATCCATTCCTTCAATGACTCTGCCGAAAGGCGTGTACTCATCGTCTAAGTGATAAGAGCCTGGGTTAGTGACAACAATAAAAAACTCAAAAGGTGATGCCAACATATGCGGGTTGTCCATTTCACTACTTGGCATTGAAATAGTTCCTCGATCGTGCTTATGTCCTTTTCTGGTGTCCGGTGGTAGTAAATATCTACCAATATCAGCTCTTTTTTTTCCCGTTTTACGATCATCCGAATTTCCTCCTTGTATAATAAAATTCTTCACAACCCTATGGAATTGAGTAAAATCAAAATATCCCTTTCGGGTTAGATAAATGAAATTCGCCCGGTGATAAGGTACATTATTGTATAGCTCTACAGTAAAACTACCTAAGTTAGTAGTGATTTTAACTTTGTTCGATTTTAGTGTTTTTTCATAGTTAAAGAAGAAATCTATCGCGTTGTCTTCGGTAAGTTTAAATATCTCCTCTTTCTCTTTCTCTAAAGAGCTGTCTGCCTCATTTAGGGTCGTATCTATAGTTATCGTTGGTACAGAAGTTGTACTTTCAGATTTGTTAGAAGTATCTTTGCATCCTACAGTTAATATAACTGTTATAATAAAATACAAATAGTATTTAAGTGAATTCATGGATTTCAATTTTTTTGAACAACGGATATCAAAAATAAAAGATCTACCGCTTCCGGGGGAGGCTTCGCAATATAAAATGGCTCCACAGGGTCGTTTCGAAGAATTAAAAGAAATAAATCCAGACAGGCGAAATCCGAGAAGGGCCGCTGTTATGGCTTTGTTTTATCCTACAATTAGTCAAAACACGAATTTATTGCTAATTCTTCGTAAAACTTATAATGGGGTTCACTCCAATCAGGTAGGGTTTCCTGGTGGTAAAACTGAAAAATATGATGACGGACTTTTATCTACTGCATTACGAGAAACCCATGAAGAAGTCGGGGTAGAGCCAATAGATGTAACAGTGATTAAAGAAATCTCGGAAATTTTTATACCACCTAGTAATTTTATAGTACAACCTTTTATTGGACTATATAAGAACCCTAAGCCATTTGTGAAGCAAGATGATGAAGTCGAATTGATACTAGAAATACCACTGTTAGATTTTTTGGATGAAAATAAAATCGTTACTAAAAAATTAACAACATCTTATGCTGTAGATATTGAAGTACCTGCCTTTAAATTAAACGGTTATATTGTTTGGGGAGCAACCGCTATGATGTTAAACGAGATTAAAGAGTTATTAAAGCAGGTGTTGTAAGGCATATTTATTTATTTTAGCATTCTATGGGATTATTTAAGACAAACCCTTTTGGGCATAATTTATTTATTAAAAAATGGCTAATTCGTATTTTAGCGGTGCTTTCACATCAACGTTATAAGCGTTTTAATACATTAGAGATAGAAGGGTCTGAAGTTATTAGAAGCTTGCCAGATAGAAATGTGCTATTTGTTAGTAACCACCAAACATATTTTGCTGATGTGGTGGCAATGTTTCATGTATTCAATGCAAGTTTAAGTGGTCGTGAAGATTCAATAAAAAATTTAGGGTATATCTGGCAGCCTAAATTGAACATGTATTATGTTGCTGCTGCCGAGACGATGAAGAAAAGTCTTTTGACTAAGATTATGGCGTATGCAGGTTCGGTAAGTGTCGAGAGAACTTGGCGTGCAGAAGGGCAAGATGTGAAGAGGCAAGTGAAAATGAGCGATATTTCGAGTATTGGTAAAGCTTTGACCGATGGTTGGGTAATTACTTTTCCGCAAGGTACAACGACACCTTGGAAGCCATTACGAAAAGGAACCGCACATATAATTAAAAAATATAAACCGGTTGTTGTGCCTGTTGTAATTGACGGCTTTAGACGTTCTTTTGATAAAAAAGGCCTTCGTATTAAGAAAAAAGGAATTTTACAATCTATGGTAATTAAAGAGCCCTTGGAAATTGATTATGATAATGAATCTTTTGAGGCTATCATAGAAAAACTAGAGTATGCCATTGAACAGCACCCTTCTTTTCTAAAGGTTATTTCTAAACAAGACTTATTAGCCTACGAAGAGGAAAATAAGAAACGTAAATGGAAAAAATCTTAAAATTCTAATTGTCTTAACTCACTATAATTCTTTTTTAATTTTCTGAGTAGAAGTCCGTAAATTAGGAAATAAAATAAGGATAAAACTCCAATAAAAAATAAACCGACAATCCCCAAAGTAACTATTAATGTTACTTTCAATTTGTCAGGAGAAAAATCTTGTAGCTGTGCTTTCATTTCAGGAAATGCACCGACAATATCATTATTCAAATATATTGCTATAATCATGGCGATAAAGAAAAAAGCTGTCATTGCTAAAGAAAATATCACGTAATACTTCACAGTTCTTCGTGTTTTAATGATTTTACGCATTAGATTTTTAGAATTATCAAGAACCGAAATCTCTTTGAATCTTAGGTAAAATTGATAAATAAAATAAAAAATCACAGCGTAGTATAGTATACTTAAACCTAAAAAATACTGCGAGACACCAAGGTTTTTATACACCTTCATACTATCTTCCATACCAGGCATAAGATATAGAAATTGTGGAAGAACAAATTCTAAAATACTGATGATAAGTATCCATTTCACTATAGAAGAAGATTTCTTCCATATCATTTTATGAATATCCTCATAGCTTAATTTAGGAATATCAAACTCCTTTTTTTGCCAGTCTTGCTTTAATAATTCCAGTTCGTCCGTCATACGCTTATGGATTCAAAATGGTTCTTAATTTTGTTTTGATACGGTTCATCTTCACGCGTGCATTTACTTCTGTTATACCCAATGTATCTGAAATTTCGGTATAGTTTTTATCCTCTAGATATAAAAAGACCAAGGCTTTGTCAATGTCACCCAACTGTTTAACGGCCTTATACATCAATTTTAATTGAATTTCTTCTGTTTCATCATATTCATCCGCTTTTATTTTAAAAATAATTGATTCATAATCAGCGGTGTCAATCCTTCTTTTGCGCTTTCGATATAAGGTGATTGCTGTATTTAAAGCAACACGATACATCCATGTACTAAATTTCGCATCACCTCTAAATTTGGGGTATGCTTTCCATAATTGTATGGTAATTTCTTGAAACAAATCGTTGTGAGAGTCTCGGTCGTTTGTATACAGCGTACACACTTTATGAACAATGTTTTGATTGTCCTGTAGCTCAGTCACAAATTTGTGTTCAAGTTCTTTGTTCAATGTTGGTTGGTCTTATGTAGTTAGTCATGTAAAAGGTTCGTTTGTTACAATAAAATTTAAAATAAATAAAAAAAGTGCTCAAGGAAACCTGAGCACTTTTTCTAAACTTTAATTTTGGCAATCTAATTTCTATAATCTAATGCAGGTGCTCTATCACCTAGAAGAGGAATATATTTAAAATCAGCACCTCTTTGTTCCAGAAATTCAATTTTAGCAGATTCTACTAATTTTTTGTCCTTGAACAAATCAATTGCAGTCTTTGTTAAAGTTTTTGCTGCTACCATCATACCTTTTCTTCCAATCGATGTTCCACCGGCAGCAACGGCTTGCCAACTATGTGCAGGGGTGCCAGGCACCCATGTTGCAGTACCAAAACCAACTGTAGGTACAGTGAAACTAACATCACCAACATCGGTAGAGCCATAAGCTCTAGCTTCGGTTTTATAAGGTTGAATATTTTTTGCAGTATCTAAATCTGCTTTATCCATTCCTAATGATATTGCAATTTTATCAGCGAACGCTTTTTCTTCAGTAGTGTATTCAATTCCGCCTACTTCAGATAGATTCTCGTGCATTAATTTCTGTAAAGTTAGGTTGGGTAATAATTCGTGAGTGCCGCCAATCATTTCATAATCCATCGATGTACCAGTACCTAATGCAGCGCCTTCAGCAGCTTTCACCATACGGTCGAAAATATCAATAACAACATCACGCTTATTATGGCGGGCATAGTAATAAACTTCGGCAAAATCAGGAACTACATTTGGGGCCTTGCCACCGTCTGTAATTACATAATGTATTCTAGCTTCTTGAGGAATATGCTCACGCATCATATTGACCATCATATCCATAGCCTCTACACCATCAAGTGCAGAACGACCTTTTTCAGGTGATCCAGCTGCATGGGCTGAGATGCCATGAAACCTAAATTTTGCAGATTTATTAGCCAAAGCAGCACCAGCACTTGCAGCATTTTGCGCACCTGGGTGCCAATGAAGGGCAATATCTACATCATTAAAAAGACCTTCGCGAACCATATAAACTTTACCTGAGCCACCTTCCTCTGCAGGGGTGCCATAAAAACGGATGGTTCCTTGTGCTTTATTTGCTGCTAGCCATGCTTTAGTTGAAATGGCAGCAGCCGTTGAAGCTGTGCCGAAAAGGTGATGCCCACAAGCATGACCTGCATCTTTACCTGCCGACTCTTTATCAGCTGTCGCTTTTTGAGATAAGCCTGGTAGCGCATCAAATTCACCCATAATAGCAATTACAGGTGTTCCACTACCGTATTCAGCTATAAAAGCTGTTGGTATACCGGCAACGCCTTTTTTAATGGTAAAACCAGCATCTTGTAATGTCTTTTGCAAAAGACCAGAACTTTGCTCCTCTTGGTAGCCCATTTCTGCGAATTCCCAAATATTCTGGGCTATAATTCCATAATCTTCACTTTTTTGTTCGAGATTTTTAAGAATTTCTTTTTCGCTCTTTTGAGCTTGTATTGAAAAAAAGGAAGTACTTAGTACTGCCAATAAAAATAAGGTTTTTTGCATTTTAGGTGTTGTTTGTAGTTAGACCTTAAATATACTAAAAACAGAATATTATTTTAAAGTAGAAGGGCATTTGTTTAGTTTTGCAATTAAGTAAAACATTATGAACATACCACTTTCAAGCTATCCTAGAATTGTAATTATAGGTGGTGGATTTGGCGGAGTTTCTTTAGCCAAAAAACTTAGTAAAAAAGAAGTACAAGTCGTTCTTTTAGACAAAAATAATTATCATACTTTTCAACCTTTATTATACCAAGTTTCAACAGGCGGACTTGAACCAGATTCTATTGCCTATCCTTTAAGAAAGGTTTTAATCGGGTATGATAATTTTTATTTTCGTTTAGCTGTGGTAGATAAAGTAGACCCACAAAAAAAGAAAATCAATACAAATATAGGTGAGCTTTCATACGACTATTTGGTGGTAGCTACTGGCTCTGAAACCAATTTTTTCGGAAATGACGAGATTGAAAAGAATGCAATGTCGATGAAGTCGATACCACAATCGCTTAATCTAAGAAGTTTAATTCTTGAAAATTTTGAGCAAGCACTTCTAACCGATGACTATCATGAGCGAGATGCGTTAATGAATTTTGTAATTGTTGGTGGTGGTCCAACAGGGGTAGAGTTGTCCGGTGCTTTGGCAGAGATTAAAAAGGGCATTCTACCAAAAGATTACCCAGATTTAGATACAAGAAGGGCGCAAATTAATATTGTACAGGGGGGCGATTGTTTGCTACCTGGTTTTAGCGCGCAGGCTTCAAAAAAGGCGGAAGATTTCTTAGAAAAATTGGGGGTTCAGGTATGGAAAGGGGTTCGAGTAACCGGTTACAATGGTAAAACAGTTACAACAAAAACCGATTTGGTTTTTGAAACGGCTACTGTAGTTTGGGCTGCAGGTGTAAAAGGTGCAGGTATTAAAGGTTTAGATTCAAAAGATATATTAGCAGGTGGTAATAGAATCAACGTCAATGAATTTAATCAAGTTATAGCCTATCCTGAAATTTTTGCTATAGGTGATATTGCTTGTATGGTAACGGAAGATTATCCTCGAGGGCATCCAATGGTTGCACAACCTGCTATTCAGCAAGGTAAACTTTTAGGTGAAAACCTGGTTAAAATGTTAGAACACAAACCAATGAATCCTTTTAAGTACAAAGATAAAGGCAGTATGGCTACGGTTGGCAGAAATAAGGCGGTTTGTGATATAAATGGATATAGATTTCAAGGTGTTTTTGCTTGGTTTGTTTGGATGTTCGTACACTTATTTTTTCTAATCGGATTTAGAAATAGAATGGTCGTGTTCATAAATTGGGTATACAATTATATTAGGTTTGATCGCGAAGCACGATTGATCATTAGACCTTTTAAAAGGGACTACAGTCAGTTTAAAGATTAGAGATTTTAGTTTCGCATATTAATACATTACCATCATCATTTATTAGATTGTAAATTTCAGGGCATTCATATTTCTACATTCTTAAATGCTGAAAAGCATAAATTTTTTATGATTAGAAATGGAATTTCAAAGGCTGCGCAATTAGAGCTTCTTGGCTTTTTTTGATACGTTTTTATTGCCTGAAAGATGTAAAATAAATTTAGTGGGTAAGGTCTACTTTAATGATAAACTGTATTTATTTTCTAGAAATGAGTTGGAAACTGAAACAGGAAATTATGGGAATGTTCCTAGTTTTTATCGTCTCAGTTTTATAGTAGGCGCATGTTATGATGTTAGTGATAATTTTTTGATAGAAGTGAAAAGTAATGTTCAACAAAACAGCTCTAGTATGAGTGTTTTGGGTGAAAGCTTAATTGAAATGCCAACAGTATATGCTTTAGATAATAAGTTTAAGATTTAATTACTTTTTCTAGGATGAAAATTATTCATCACCTCTGCTAAATGTGAACGGTCTACATGCATATAAATCTCGGTTGTTGTAATACTTTCGTGGCCTAGCATTTGTTGAATGGCGCGTAAATCTGCTCCATTTTCTAACAAATGTGTTGCAAACGAATGTCTAAATGTATGTGGACTAATATTTTTTTGTAGACCAATTGAAACAGCCAAATTTTTTACGATGGTGAAAATCATGGCCCTTGTTAATTGTTTTCCTCTTCTATTTAAAAACAGAATATCTTGAAATCCTTCTTGAATATTGACGTGAACCCTTATTTCGTTTCGGTAAATATTAATATACTTTTTATTGACAGAGCTGATGGGTACAAATCGTTGCTTGTTCCCCTTACCGGTTACTTTTATAAAATCCTCTTCGAAAAAAAGGTCAGATATTTTCAAGTCAATAAGTTCAGAAACTCGTAAACCGCAACCATACAAAGTTTCTAGCATAGCACGATTACGTTCCCCTTCATTCGAGCCTAAATCTATAGCTTGTATTAATCTATCTATTTCGTTTTCAGAAAGCGTGTCGGGTAATTTTCTTCCTATTTTTGGGGACTCGATTAAATCTAATGGATTGTCTTTTCTATAATCTTCAAAAATTAAATAGTTAAAAAAACTCTTAAGTCCTGATATAATTCGTGCCTGCGACCTCGGGTTAATCACTTTGGCAATTTCATATATAAATTGCAGAATGGTATCTTTTTCTATTTGAATAGGGTTGACAGATATGGAATGTGAATCTAAATAAGACATTAGTTTCTCAATATCTCGAGTATAGCTTTGGATCGAATTTTTTGATAATCCACGTTCTAACTTAAGATACACGGTATAATCTTTTAGAGCATGTTGCCAATTCATGGTTTAAAGATAGATATTACAATATTTATAAGTAAAGTATTAATGCTATGAAATATTGGTTTTTGGTATATGAATATTTATTCTAAGTTGTTTTATCTACTCAAATTAGATATAACAATCACTTTTATTAATAGGAGAAGATTTTAGTATATAGATAGTTTTAAGACCTGTCGCTAATCTTGATAATTAAATAACAATGTTTTATTGGATTTATCTTTTACTTGGAGACCTTTTTTTGGTCTTGAAGAATATTCAGGAAATGAATTTGAGGCTTTTTGTATATGAATTAGCTTCGTGATAGAATTAGAACTTTAATAGTCATATTTAAATAAGGGGAGCTTATCTCCCCATATTTTATCCTCTTTTGTTGTATACTATTTGCTATTTCAATTCGTTCTATGTTAATGAAAATTATACCAATACATATGAAAAAGACCTTTTTGTTCTTAGGTGTTATTATTTTTTCGAGTCAAATTTTTGCTCAAGAAGGATTTAAAATGGGTATTCAAGCAGGTCTGCCTTTCAACGATTTTAATGAAGCCCTTAGCGTTGTTGTTGGTGTAGATGCCTCGTATATGTATCCTTTGGGTGAAGTAGTAGACATAGGACCCGCAGTTGGCTTTATCCATGGTTTTGCAGAAACATTTCAATCTAATATCGTGCGCGCAGATTTAAAATCAGTTCAGTTTGCCCCTCTATCGGCAGGTATACGTATTTGGACATCAAACGATTTCTCATTTGGTGGTAACGTAGGTTGGGCCTTAGGTGTTAGTGAAGGTAATGATGGTGGTTTGTATTACAGGCCAACGATTGCATATTTAATGAGCTCTAGTGTAGAGATTAATTTTTCATACACAGGTATTGAATTGGATCAGGCTACATGGTCTACCTTAACTCTTGGTATTGTGTATAATTTTGAGCCGAAGTATAGAACTCGTCGATAAGGCCAGTTAGTACTTTTGGTATAATGTACTTCTACAATTTCTTGTCAATTTGTTACTCAACATTTGTTATTTTTGATACATGAAGATTATCATAATTAATGGACCCAATTTAAATCTTTTAGGGAAAAGGGAGCCAGATGTATACGGAGTTGAAACATTTGAAGATTACTTTTCAAAACTTCAGTTCAAATTTAAAGATGTTGAATTAGAGTATTTTCAATCTAATATCGAGGGAGAACTAATTTCAAAAATCCAGGAAACAGGTTTTACTTATGACGGTATAGTTTTAAATGCCGCAGCGTATACGCACACCTCGGTTGGTATAGGTGATGCGGTAAAGGCAGTAAAGACTCCAGTAGTAGAGGTACATATTTCAAATACCCATAAACGCGAAGAATTTAGGCATGTTTCTTATATTTCTGCTGCTGCGAAGGGTGTTATTCTTGGCTTCGGACTTACTAGTTATGATTTAGCCATCGAAAGTTTTTTATTGTAATAACTAGAAAGCTTTAACATCTAATGCACTAAACTAATTCGTAAATAGATGTAAAATCTATAACTATGAAAAGAATTGGTCTTGTACTTTTGAGTATAACTTGTCTTTTAGCTACATCTTGCAGTGATAAAGAAGATTTAACACTCCTACCAATTACTGATGGTTCAATTTCTCTAAATGATGCTTTTGCCAGTTTAACATTTTCAAAACCATTAGACCTACAGTCCCCTCAAGATGGAAGTAACAGAATATTCGTTGCGGAAAAAGACGGTATTATAAAGTCTGTTGATAACATAGACGGTTCAGATGTGGTATCAACATTCTTGGATGTTTCAAATAAAACTGCTACGGCAAATGAATTAGGTCTTTTAGGGTTTGCTTTTCATCCAGATTATAGTACCAATGGGTTTCTTTATGTTACTTATACACCGAGTGAGACCTTGGCGGTGATTTCTCGTTTTAAAGTTTCCGAAACAAATGCTAATATGGTAGATGAGTCTAGCGAAACTATTTTATTAGAAATTGACCAGCCAAATACGAATCACAACGGAGGTCAATTGGCTTTTGGTCCTGATGGATATTTATATATCGCTTCAGGTGATGGTGGAGTTGCTGGTGACGCTGCCGGGAATGCCCAAAACTTGAATACATTACTAGGTAAAATTTTACGGATTGATGTCAATAATCAAGATGCTGGTTTAAATTATGCCATTCCGGCTGACAATCCATTTGTAGAGAATACAAATGCTAGAGGTGAAATTTATGCATACGGCCTAAGAAATCCGTGGCGATTTAGTTTTGATGCTCAAACTAATACTATCTGGGCAGCCGATGTAGGTCAAGATGAGTTAGAGGAAATAGACCTTATTGTAAAAGGCGGTAATTACGGTTGGAATATTCTTGAAGGCAGTTCATGCTACTTAGAAACAGAATGCGATGCTACAGATTTAATCGCTCCGCTTTATGAATATGGCCATAGCAAAAATGATAAATCGGTAACAGGCGGTTATGTTTACCGTGGAAATAAATTACCAAATTTAAAAGGGTATTACATCTACGGTGATTTTATTTCAGGTAGAGTTTGGGCATTAAATCAAACGGGTGATAATAAGTTATTATTAGAAACCGGCTTAAGTATTTCTTCTTTTGGAATAGATGAAAATAATGAGTTATACCTATGTAGTTTTGACGGTAAAATTTATGAGCTCACATCGGTAGGTTAAGATTGATCTACTTTTTCTGACCTTAAATATTTTTCTTCAACATAGAAAGTAGCAAAGGGTAATAAAGAGGCTGCTCCAAATATGAACAGCTTTTTTATACCCCATTTTTTTTGATAACCAACCAAAATGGTTAGCGCAATAAATGCAATAAATAGTGCACCATGAGCGTAGCCAACTAATTTATTCGGTTCGGGTATTTCTGCCCAGTATTTCAATGGCATAGTTATTCCGAACAACGCCAAATAGGAGATTCCTTCTAAAATTGCCGTTGCTCGAAATACTTTTAACATGCTATGGTTTATTGAATATGATTATAAATGAATTACTTCGTCGTATGCAGCTGCAACAGCTTCCATAACTGCTTCACTCATGGTTGGGTGAGGGTGAATCGCTTTTAACACTTCATGACCGGTAGTTTCAAGTTTACGTCCAAGAACTGCCTCAGCGATCATATCAGTTACACCGGCACCAATCATATGGCAACCTAACCACTCGCCATACTTGGCATCAAATATAACTTTAACGAAACCGTCAGAAGTACCAGATGCTTGTGCTTTACCACTAGCAGAGAACGGGAATTTACCAACCTTAATATCGATACCCTTATCTCTAGCTTGCTTTTCTGTTAAACCAACAGAAGCAATTTCAGGAGAGCAGTAGGTACAACCAGGTATATTACCATAATCTAATGGCTCAACATGCATATCTGCTAATTTCTCAACACAAAGAATACCTTCTGCTGAAGCTACGTGAGCAAGAGCTTGCCCTGGTGTTACATCACCAATTGCATAATAACCGGGTATGTTTGTTTGATAGTAATCGTTTACTAAAATTTTATCTCGGTCAGTAGCAATACCAACATCTTCTAAACCTATATTTTCAATATTAGTTTTAATGCCAACAGCAGAAAGTACAATATCAGCTTCTAAAATTTCTTCGCCTTTTGCAGTCTTAACTGTAGCTTTTACACCAGAACCTGAAGTGTCAACAGATATAACTTCAGCAGAAGTCATTATTTTAACACCAGCTTTTTTGAAACTTCTTTCTAATTGTTTAGAAATATCTTCATCTTCAACAGGTACTATATTAGGTAGATATTCCACTACAGTTACATCAGTACCCATAGAATTATAAAAGTAAGCGAATTCAATACCGATAGCGCCACTACCTACAACAATCATTTTCTTAGGTTGCTTGTCTAAAGTCATTGCTTCACGGTACCCTATAATTTTTTTACCATCTTGTGGTAAACTAGGCAGTTCACGACTTCTAGCGCCAGTTGCAATTATAATATTGTTAGCGCTATATTCAGTAACAGTACCGTCTTGAGCTTTAACTGAAACTTTCTTGCCAGCTTTTAACGTACCAAAACCATTAATAACTTCAATTTTATTTTTCTTCATTAAGAACTGAACACCTTTGCTCATGCCTTCGGCAACGCCTCGGCTTCTTTTTACGACAGCATCAAAATCCTTTTCAATACCTTCAACTTTTATTCCGTAATCATCTGCATGTTTCAGATATTCAAATACTTGCGCAGATTTCAATAAAGCTTTAGTTGGGATACAACCCCAATTTAAACAAACGCCTCCAAGGCTTTCTTTTTCAATTATAGCGGTCTTAAAACCCAATTGTGAAGCCCTGATAGCGGTTACATATCCTCCTGGACCACTACCTAAAACAATAATGTCGAAACTGCTCATATTCTGTTTTTTTGATGTATGAAATGAGGTGCAAAAGTACGAAACCAAATCGAAATTGAGAATAGGATTCTAAAATATGACCTTTAATTTCTAATTGTGATATTTTGTAAAATCAATTTTCTGAAAATCAAAGATTGTAATTCCTTAATAAACAATAAAGAGGCCCAAAATGGCCTCTTTATATAATCTTAAAACCAAATTGATTATTCAGCAGGAACAAATTTTAATGCTACACCATTTATACAATGACGTAAACCTGTTGGTTCTGGGCCATCTTCAAAAACGTGGCCTAAATGTCCGCCACATGTTGCACAATGTTCCTCAGTTCTTACCCCGTAAGTATTATCGATTTCGTATCCTACATTTCCTTCAATTTCTTGATAAAAACTTGGCCAACCTGTACCAGAATCAAATTTGGTCTGGCTTTTGAAAAGAGGAGTGGCGCAGGCAGCGCAAACATAAGTTCCCTTTTTTTTAATTTTCAATAATTCACTGGAAAATGGATTTTCTGTGGCAGATTCACGTAGAACGTAATATTCGGCATCGGTCAATTCCTTTTTCCACTCAGCATTTGTTTTCTGAACTGAAAATTCTTTTGTGTTTTCTTCCTTTATGCCAGTGGACATTTCTTTTTCTTGCGATGTACCTTTACAGCTAGTAAAGAGTACTAATAACGCTATTCCAATTTTTATTCTCATTTTCAATTTTTCTAATCTGTCGTTAAACATTTAAAGACCTTTCAAGGTATTACATTTACGTAACCTTTAAAGTTAAGGTTTTATAAAAGTATAGAAATAAAAAAAGTCTTTGGGTTTAACCAAAGACTTTAAATGTTGTAAGTATAGTTTCTAAAAACTAATCTAATTTTATTTTTTGAATGTTCTCTTCTTTTACGCCTAAATGTGCCATGACGGAGTTTATATCAGAAGTGTTTAATTTACCAGTTGTTGACTCTGCTGGTAAAATAGCAATTCTAAAAACTTGATTATCGGTGTCGCCTGCAGGTAGAGTACTTAGGTCAAAATCTGATTCTAAGAAAATATTTACATCAAAGAAAGTATAATCAAAATTGTATTGTAATAAGCCTTGGTCTATAATTCTTGTTTGAGGCATTAATCTCCAAATATCAACTAAATCACCATTTCCATCTACGGTTTCATCCCACAATAAATACACTAAAACTACATCCGTTTCAAAGACTTCTACAGTTTGAGGGAATTCATAGAAGATAGCATAATCATTTTGAAGAGTAAATGAACCTTCAATATCCATTACTTTTCCCAAAATGTTAATTCCATCCTGCCCATCGACACCATCAATTCCGTCAAAACCATCATAACCTGCAGGCCCTTGTGGTCCTTCACATGAAATAAAAAATATAGCAACTAATGCTCCTAAAAATAAGTTCAGTTTTTTCATATTAGTAATATTAATGTGTTTTTGTATATATATTTTATTCTTAATTCAAAAAGCGTTCCATTTTTGGTAATTCAATATATAAATCGGATATTAACTGCTATAATTTTAACAAAAGACAATCATTGTCGACCGTCTTTCAAAGATGATTAGCTTTACCCAAATAATTAAACAATAATATGTCTAACGTAATAGTTCACTCTTTATTTACTGAATTTGATATTAACCTTTTCAAAAGTGGCAAACATTATCGCCTTTATGAAAAGCTTGGTTCCCATTTAATTGAGGTAGATGGTGTAAAAGGGACCTATTTTTCAGTGTGGGCACCTAGTGCCAAATCCGTTTCTGTTATTGGAAATTTTAATGCTTGGAATGCAGATGAACACAAGTTGAATGTTCGTTGGGATGCAAGTGGTATATGGGAAGGATTTATCCCAAATATAGGAAAGGGCGAAGTGTATAAATATAAGATTCAGTCTAACAACAATGATATTTGGACAGAAAAGGCAGATCCTTTTGCAAGATTTTGTGAACATCCACCAAATACAGCTTCAATAATATGGACAGCTGACCACAAGTGGAAGGATAAAGATTGGATGGGCTATAGAAAAGATAAAAATGGTTTAGATAAGCCGTACTCTGTTTATGAAGTTCATTTGGGCTCTTGGAAAAAGAACGCAGGTAATAAGTTTATGACCTACACAGAGTTGGCAGAAGATCTTGTTACTTATGTTAAGGAAATGGGGTATACGCATATAGAATTTATGCCGATAATGGAGTATCCTTATGATCCATCTTGGGGGTATCAATTAACAGGTTATTTTGCACCAACTTCAAGATTTGGTACACCAGAAGAGTTTAAATTATTAGTTGATACATTTCATCAAAACGATATTGGGGTTATTTTAGATTGGGTTCCTTCACATTTTCCAGAAGATGCACATGGTCTTGGTTTCTTTGATGGTTCAAATTTGTATGAACATCCAGATAGAAAAAAAGGATATCATACCGATTGGAAAAGTTTAATTTTTAATTATGGAAGAAATGAGGTTCGAGCCTTTTTAATTAGTAATGCACTTTTTTGGTTGGATCAATACCATGTAGATGGGCTACGAGTAGATGCAGTTGCCTCAATGTTATATCTCGACTATTCAAGAGAAGAAGGGGAATGGGATCCTAATATATATGGTAACAACGAAAATCTAGAAGCGATATCTTTTATTCGCGAATTGAATGAAGCAGTTTATTCTAATTTCGAAGGCGTACAGACAATTGCTGAAGAATCTACGGCATTTTCTGGTGTATCAAAACCAGTGGAACACGGTGGTTTAGGATTTGGAATGAAATGGATGATGGGTTGGATGCACGATACATTACAGTTCTTTAAAAAAGAACCTATTTATAGAAGGCATCATCAAAACGATCTTACTTTTAGTATGACCTATGCTTTTACTGAGAATTTTATGCTGCCATTTTCACATGATGAAGTAGTTTATGGTAAGCAATCTTTAGTGTATAGAATGCCAGGTGATGAATGGCAACGTTTTGCCAACTTAAGGCTGCTTTTTGGGTATATGTTTACACATCCTGGAACAAAACTTATGTTTATGGGTGGCGAATTTGGCCAAACCGCAGAATGGAATTTTGAACAAAGTTTAGATTGGCATTTGTTGCAATATGAAGGTCATTCTGGAATTCAGAATTTTGTTAAGGATTTGAATCATCTTTATAAAAATTCTCCCGCGATGTACGAAAAACAATTTAGCCCAGAAGGTTTTCAATGGATAGATTATAGCGATCATGAAAATTCAATTCTAGCCTATGTACGTAAAGGTCATGATGAGGAAAATGATTTAATTGTTGCTTGTAATTTCACACCAATTCTACGTGAAAATTATCGAATAGGAATGCCTAAAAAAGGTAAGATTAAAGAGATTTTAAATAGTGATGATGCAAAATATGGCGGTGGGGGTAATTTAAATAAGGTTATTAAAACTTCAACAAAAGCCTCTCATGGTCACAAAAAATCAATTGAAATTACAATTCCACCTTTAGGAATCGTAATTTTAAGGTAATGATTTTAATCTAAACGGTTTACCGTGAACATTTTATGATATCTTTTTTGGTGTTTAATGACATCTCTTTAATTATATTTTAATGATAACAAACACAGAGCTTGAATATAAAGGTAATTTATACCCTAACCATATAGTCGAGTTTACACAAGATACAGATAAGTTGTATTTCACAACTGAGAATGGTGTCGTTTTACAGATTACAATTCTTCGAGGTAGTGTAATTCGTTTTAGATATGCTACAAACTACAATTTCGAACCAGATTTCTCTTATGCTATTGACCCCGATAGTACTTTGGGTTATAGTAAGTTAGAAGTTGTTGAGAACCATTCAGAGTACATAGTATCTACTGCGAGGCTTAGTATTTTGGTTGATAAAAAAACACTTAGAACCCAAATTTCAGATATAGAAGGTAATATTATAAACGAAGATGAGCTCGGTTTTCATTGGGAAGAGAATTATGAGTACGGTGGAAACACCGTTAAAATGAGTAAAATTTCTCAAATAGGTGAAAGTTTTTATGGCATGGGCGACAAGGCTATGCATAGTAACCTTAAAGGAAAAAAAGTTGAGAATTGGGTGACCGACCAATTTGCATTTGCAAAAGAGCAAGACCCATTATATAAGGCAATACCTTTTTATATTGGTTTAAGTAAGGGTAAAGCTTACGGAATCTTTTTTGATAATAGTTTTAAAACCAGTTTTGATTTTTCGCAAGAACGCAGAAATATTACAAGCTTTTGGGCTGATGGGGGTGAATTAAATTACTATTTTATTTTTGGTCCAGATATGTCAAGGGTAGTTGGTTCTTATTCAAATCTGACCGGCACACCAGAGCTGCCACCAATGTGGGCACTAGGCTTTCATCAATCTAAATGGAGTTATTACCCAGAAAGTAATGTGAAAGAAATTGCGAGCGAATTTCGCAAACAAAAAATACCTTGCGACGCCATATATCTAGATATTGATTATATGGATGGTTTTAGGTGTTTCACTTGGGACAAGAATCATTTTCCTGATCCCAAGAGAATGATTCAAGAACTTGAGCAAGACGGATTTAAAACCGTGATAATGATTGATCCAGGAATTAAGGTAGATCATGATTATTGGGTTTATAATGAAGCATTGGAAAACGACTATTTCTGTAAAAGAGGTGATGGTCCTTTAATGCATGGTAAAGTTTGGCCAGGAGAATGTAATTTCCCTGATTTTACAAATCCGGCTGTAAGAGAATGGTGGGCCGAATTGTATAAAGAGTTTATGTCTGAATTAGGTGTTCATGCTGTTTGGAACGATATGAACGAGCCTGCGGTAATGGAAGTGCCCACCAAAACGGCCCCATTAGATACGAGGCATAATTATGATGGTCACCCATGTACGCATAGAAAAGCTCATAATGTTTACGGTATGCAAATGGTAAGGGCAACTTATGAAGGTGTTAAAAAATATGTATATCCCAAAAGGCCTTTTGTTATAACAAGAGCGGCATTTGCCGGTACACAAAGATATTCTTCTACTTGGACAGGAGATAATGTTGCCACATGGGAACATTTATGGATAGCAAACGTGCAAATGCAGCGCATGTGTTTAAGCGGCTATTCATTTGTAGGTTCTGATATTGGAGGATTTGCAGAACAACCAGACGGTGAGTTGTTTGCAAGGTGGGTTCAATTAGGAATTTTTCACCCGTTTTGTAGAGTTCATTCAAGCGGAGATCACGGCGATCAAGAACCTTGGTCTTTTGGTCTAGAGATCACAAACATAGTTCGAAAATTTATAGAATTAAGGTATCAGTTATTACCTTATTTATATACCATGTTTTATAAATATACTAAAGAGAATAGACCAATGATTCAGTCATTGGTCTATTATGACCAAGAAGATACCCAAACCCATTTTAGAACAGATGAATTTATTTTTGGCGAAAAAATATTAGTTTGTCCTATACAAGAGCCAAATGCTCAAGGGCGTAGAATGTATATTCCTAAAGGAGAATGGTATGATTTTTGGACACATGAGTCAGTGGTAGGTGGTAAAGAAAAGTGGGTAACAGCCGGTTTAGATAAATTACCGATTTTTATAAAAGCTGGAGCCATAATTCCTAAATATCCAATTCAGCAATATGTTGGTGAAAAGAAAATCGATGAATTGTTGTTAGAGGTGTATTATAAGGAAGGTGTAGAAGCATCAGAAGTTTATGAAGATGCAAACAATGGTTATGATTATAAAAAGGGTAGATATGCCTTAAGTAATTATAAATTGACCGGGAAAGAAAATTCGTTGACAATACAATTATTTAAAGATGGAAGTTACGAGACGGAATATGATACCATTAAACTTAATCTTCATGGTTTACCCTTCCAAATTGAAAGCGTAATGGTAGATAACGAAGAAATGCCATTAGAGAATTTATTTTTGGCTAAAGAAAATATTTTGCGAATAGACAAAAACTTTACTTTATTGCATCTGTCAGGAAAAGAATAACTTTGTATTTTGCTATCATTATTTAAAAAATTGAAAATGAAAAAATTAATATTAATAGTAGTTGTATTTATCAGTGTATCTGCTTGTAAGGTGAATCCTTTTACAGGACAAAAAACTTTGAATTTTTATCCGAATAGTCAAGTATTTCCTTCTGCATTTGCACAGTATGACCAATTTTTAACAGAGAATAAGGTAATCACCGGTACCGCTGAATCTCAAATGATAACTAGAGTAGGGCAACGAATTTCATCCGCAGCTGAACGATGGTTAACTGCTAATGGTCACCCAGGATACTTAAAGGATTATAAATGGGAATATAATTTAGTGAATGATGAAACTGTAAATGCGTGGTGTATGCCAGGTGGTAAAATTGTTTTTTACACAGGAATATTACCAATTACACAGACAGAAACAGGTGTAGCAGTTGTTATGGGACATGAAGTTGCTCACGCTTTGGCTGACCATGGGGCTCAACGTATGAGTGCTGGTACGCTTCAACAATTAGGGGCTGTTGCTGGTAATGTCGCAATAAGTGATCCAAACAAAAGAGAAATATTTAATCAAGCATATGGTATTGGGTCTCAAGTTGGGGTAATGTTACCATTTAGCAGAGGTCATGAAACAGAAGCGGATCTTATTGGTTTGCAGATTATGGCGATAGCTGGTTATGATCCTTATGAAGCTGCAGAGCTATGGAAGCGTATGAAAGCGAATAGTGGTGGACAAGCACCACCAGAATTTATGAGTACGCACCCATCGAACGATACAAGAATAAATAACCTTACCGCTTGGGCACCAGATGCTGCTGCTGAAGCAGCAAAATTTGGAGTGACCAAATTTAAATAAAACTTAAAGCATTATTGTATATTGAAGCCGTTCAGAAATGAGCGGCTTTTATTTTTATATATGGGGAAAACATTAGTTGTAAAAGGAAGTAAAAAATTATTGAACGCTTGGGCCTTTTATGATTGGGCCAATTCGGTATATAGCTTGGTAATTTCGTCTGCAGTATTTCCTATATTTTATGGTGCTCTATTTAGGGTTGCAGGTATTGAGAAGGTTACAGTTTTTGGTGGTGAGATTGCAAGAGCTCCATTAATAAGTTACACCACTTCTTTGGCTTTTGTTTTCATTGCAATCATAACTCCATTAATTTCTGGTATTGCCGATTATCTAGGGAATAAAAAAATGTTCATGAAATTCTTTTGCTATTTAGGCGGACTTTCATGTATAGGGTTAAACTGGTTTTCATTAGATAATATTTATTTCGGACTACTTTGTTATTTCTTAGCATTAGTAGGATTTTGGGTAAGTTTCGCTATAAATAATTCCTACTTGCCAGATGTTGCTTTCCCAAAACAACAAGACGCAATTAGTGCTAAGGGCTTTTCTTTAGGGTATATTGGTAGTGTAATTCTTCTGATATTTAATTTAGCGATGGTAATGCAACCTGACTTTTTCGGAATAACTACCGATGAAACAGGTGCCGCAGAAATTAAGGCCATGAAATATTCATTTGTTACCGTGGGTATTTGGTGGGTGCTTTTTGCTCAATATAGTTTTTATTATTTACCAAAAGGCTATAAAAAAGTAGGCAAGAGAACCAATATAATTTTAAATGGTTTTAAAGAATTGAAACTTGTATGGCTGCAACTAGGAGATCAAATTATACTTAAAAGATACCTAGGTGCATTTTTTGTTTATAGTATGGCTGTGCAGACCGTAATGTTAATTGCTGCTTATTTCGGAGAAGAAGAAATAGCCTGGGGAACTGATTCTGAACGAACCATGGGTTTAATAATAAGTATTTTAGTAATACAACTAGTGGCAATTTTCGGAGCTACTGTAACCGCAAAAGCTTCTGAGAAATATGGTAATATAAAAACCTTGATTGTGGTAAATGCACTTTGGGTTGGTATATGTATTTATGCTTATTTCGTTATAACTCCCATAGATTTTTATATAGCTGCGGGTTGTGTTGGTTTGGTAATGGGAGGAATTCAAGCATTATCTAGGTCAACATATTCCAAATTTTTACCAGAAACCAAGGATACGACCTCCTTTTTTAGTTTTTATGATGTTGCTGAAAAAATAGGAATCATTATTGGTACTTTACTTTATGGTATTGTAGCTCAGTTAACAGGTAGTATGAGAAGTTCTATAATATTTTTAGGGCTTTTCTTTTTAATTGGAATGTTCTTATTGTTGCGAGTAAAAGAATCAAAAAAGCCTCTATAATAGAGGCTTTTTTTAATTGATTGTTCGCTATTTTGATTTTAAAGATTATCCTTTAGAAATATCGCCTGAACCAGAAGTTTTGGTGTCCACTTTCTCAGGATTGCCTCTATATGAAATATCACCAGAGCCAGAAACTCGTGCCTTAATTGATTTTTTAGCAGTTACTTGAATATCTGCAGATCCAGATACAGTAGCACTTACATTGTCCGCTTCAAGATTATATGCTTCAATATCACCACTGCCAGAAACTGTAGCATCAAAATCTTTGGTAGTACCGCTCAAGGTTATGTCACCAGAACCAGACATGCTAGCAGATATGGTGCCTGAGTCAATATCTAAGGTGATATCTCCAGACCCAGACATTGCCGTGCTAAATTTATCAGCTTTAATTTTTGTTTTACCAACGATGTCTCCTGAGCCTGACATAGAAACAGAACTTATTGATTGAACCGGAACTGTAATTCGAATTTCAGATTTCCAAGAACTGCTTTTAAGGTTTACACCTTTTTCAGTTTTAATGACCAGCTTACCATCTTTTACCTCCGTTATGATATACTCCAAAAGATTTTCTTCTCCCTGTAGCGTAATTTCACCTTCGTTTCCTGAAACTAAATCTACATCGAACCAACCAGAAACTGCAATTCCGTCGTAATCTCCAGTACTTCTTTCAATGGTGACATTGTTTCCATTTCCTTTAATTGTTTTTCCCCATTGAGCAGAACAGGATAGGGTGATTAAACCTGTTAATAATAGTGCGCTTAATTTTTTCATGTTTTTCGTTTTAATTTGATTGATTATTTTTTTGTAAAACTTATACCGCCGTAATCACTTGATAGTGTTACTTTGTTTCCACTTCCTTTAGAACCATAAAAACCTTCATAGTGCTTATCGGAAGATTTTTCTGTGCTGATATTAATGGTAAAATCATCTTTTCCGCTTACGCCTGCATAACTCGTAGTTATGTCAAAGTCGAAGTGGTATTGGCTATTGTAACCTATTTTGATTCCGGTATAATCAGTTCTAATATTTACATTGCCTGCATCTTCAGCTAATTCCTCTATTTTTATTGAACCATAATCTGCAACAATAGAAACATCACCATGAACAATCCCTAATTTAACGGTTATATAATCGCCATTACCGTCAATACTGTTTAATTCTTCAATATCCATATTACCATAGTCACTGGTATATTCCAAATTTTCCATTTTACCAATACTTGCATTAGTATAGTCTGCATTTACGCTAAGATTACCTGCTTTTTCTATAGTAAAGCCTGAATAGTCTGCTCTTATTTCTCCACTATTAATATAATCAATAGTAGATTTAGAAGTGTAGTCAAAATTTAAACGATTATTTCGACCTCTTAGCTCTCCTATTTCAAGTCGCCCATAATCACAATTAATTTTGGCATGACCATCGATTCTATCTAAGATTATATTTCCGTAATCGTTACTTAAATCGACATTATTTTTAACAGGCACTTTAATAGTATAATTGATTTGCATGTTTACATTATTGTTGTTGCCCCAATTCCATCCCCATCCATTACTATTTTTGTTAAAGATGGTTTCTGCGGAAACCCTGTCATTACTTGCTTCAAATTCAACTGAAATTTCATCTAATTTTTTTTGAACTTTTTCTTCATTGTTTCCATTGGTCTTAATATGTACCTCAATTACAACACGGTTCTCGTTCCAAGAGGTAATATTTAGATTTCCATAAGAATTGCTGACTTTTAAAAGCGCGTTAGGGCTCACGTTAAATTCTTTTTTTATGGTTTTTTCTTTGGTATGTTTACCATCAAAATCCTTGTCGTGCGCATTTAAAGCCGTTGAAAAAGCTATTATTAATAGCCAAGTATGTTTAAATAGTATAGTTCGCATCATTTGTATTTTTTATAGTTTTAATATTCTCTATTTGTATCATAACTTCGTTTAGAAGTTCTATTCTAGTTTGAAAATTTGTAATCATGGCGCTTAATATTAATTTACCATTGCCGCCATTTAAAAGGTCTTGTTCCATTTCGGTATAATTCAATTCAAGTTTTTTTAATTGAAGCATAGTATCATTAATTATTCTTTCCGTATCTGGCGATTTTTCAGAATTCAAATCTTTGACTTGTTCTTCAATTAAGTTTGCAAAATAAAATTGTGTTTTAAAAGCTTCAGGAGAAATTTTGGCAACCTTTTCATCTATAGTAGATGATGTATTGAGTTGAAAAAATCCAAAGGTTAAAAGAAGCGTTACAGCAGCAGCCATAGATGCGATTTGTATCCAAGACCTAGTATTTCTATGTCTAACGGTCGTATCACCTTTCGATTCATTTAATTTATTCAAAAAGCGTAGATGATGCCCATCATTAGGCTCTTCAAAATCTATAGTGTCATTCAGCTTTATAAATAGCTCTTCTATGGTATCTTTTTTCATCAGACTGCAAGTATTAATTTTTTTCTAAGACTTTCTTTCGCTCTTGAAACAGTAGTTCTGCAATTGGCATAACTAATATTCATTATCTCACTTATTTCTTCATAATCAAACCCTTCAATTAAATGTAAGGTCAAAGAAACTCTGTAATTTTCTTTTAAATCTTTCATGGTTTCCATCACTTTTTGAGCCTTTAGTTCTGTAAACACATAATCAGATGCAATTCCATCATTATCTTCGACCTTGTATAATACCTCATCTAAAGCAACTTCATTCTTTTTTTGTTGCTTTCTATATTGATGAATGCTATTATTGATTACAATACGTTTTAACCAAGATCCAAAAGTAACTTCCCCTTTAAAAGTATGCAGTTTGGTGAAAGCGCTTAGAAACGATTCTTGCATAATATCCTCTGCTTGGGCAGTGTCTTTAACGATTCTTAGTGCAGTATTGAACATGGCCTTGTAATACCTATTGTACACTTCTAGCTGTGCACTTTGTTTACCGGCTATGCAACATTGCAAAAGCTCATCAATATGTTCTCTTTGTTGGCTCAAAAAGTGATTGGTTTAGGTAATGATGATTCAATTTACGGTTTGTTACAGTTTGGAAAAATTTACATATGTATTTTATCGAATAAAAAAGGATTTTGTCGATATATTATAATAAAATTAAATAGTAGTGGAAGTATTGAAATACATTTGAATTTCCCTCAAATAATTATAAATCAGTATAATAAATAAAGTATAAGGTCATGAGGGGAAAATATTTGTTATATATTTTTAATATTTTTTTTGGCTTCTTTAATTATTTTGTAATTTTTTCACAAACACCATCTAGTGAAGGGGAATGGAGCCCTGTTCTTAATATGGGCATAGTACCTGTTGCGGCCGCCAATCTGCCCGATGGCAGGTTGATTACTTGGGCCTCTAAGTTTCCCGAGACGTATACCGAAGTTGGTGACGGAATGACCTACACGGCCATTTTCGACCCTTCTCTAGGGACGCACGGACAAGTACTTCCCTTTACACAGACCCCTACCAACCACGATATGTTCTGTCCCGGCATCAACAATTTGCCAGATGGCAGGATATTGGTCGCAGGCGGTACCAGTAGCGAACGCACTACGATATACAATCCGGAAACCGGACAATGGACTCGTGCGGCTGATATGAACGTCAACAGGGGCTATCAAGGCAACGTAACACTTTCCGATGGTTCAGTATTTACCGTTGGTGGTTCTTGGAGTGAAAGCACTCAAGTCAACGGTGGTAAAAATGGCGAACTATATACTCCGGAAACGGGATGGATTTCATTACCTGGAATATTAGGGGATGAATTATATAACAATAATGATGCGGCCACGGAACTTCAAGGTGTCTATAGATTGGACAACCATGTCTGGCTTTGGGAGAACTCGAACGGAACCCTTTTCCAATTAGGCCCCGGGGAGCGTATGCACCGTATAGACCTTTCTGGTAACGGTGACATGATAGATGTCGGACCACGGGGGGACGATACGTTCGCTATAAAGGGTACTACCGTAATGTACGATGTAAATAAGGTCTTTAAGGTTGGTGGTTCAAGATCATATAGTAGCAATACTCCGGGCAAGACCAACTCTTACAGCATAGATATCAGTGGAACCAGTCCGGTGGTTACCAAAACGGCCAATATGGCCTTTGAGCGTACTATGCACAATAGTACGGTATTGCCGAACGGGCAGATACTGGTTACCGGTGGATTGGACCATGCGGAGACCTTTTCGGACATAGGTGCCTTTTTGGGCCCCGAGCTCTACGATCCTTCGACCAATACCTGGACCACCCTGGTGGATATGGCCACTCCAAGGACCTACCATAGTGTCGCCATCCTACTTACGGACGGCCGTGTATTTGTAGGTGGAGGCGGGCTTTGTGACAGCACCCCCGGATGTGTGAACCATCAGGATGCGGAGATATTCAGTCCGCCGTACCTGTTCGATGGCAGTAACAATCTGGCGACCAGACCGGTCATTACAAATGCCCCGGATGTGGTGGATTATGAAGATATAATAAATGTTACAACGGACACCAACGTGACCGATTTTAGCCTGATTCGATTCTCGGCCGTAACACATAGTACGAACAACGAACAGAGAAGGATCCCCGTTACTACTTCTGGCGGTACCTCACATACTTTGACGATACCCCAAAGGGAGCTTCTTCCACCGGGCTATTATATGCTTTTCGCGATG